>Ga0116231_10004931_pt1 | contig 26709 bp, 24 predicted proteins | sample S1TSphgellanicum_2_FD_89695 | JGI IMG/M metagenome (GOLD analysis project Ga0116231, IMG submission 89695) | Host-associated microbial communities from peat moss isolated from Minnesota, USA - S1T2_Fd - Sphagnum magellanicum MG | ecosystem: Host-associated > Plants > Peat moss > Unclassified... | reverse complement strand
GGATTAGGCTTGTTGACCAAGTAGGTTAAAGCCTTGTGATCTGTCACAATTTTGGCCTTGTACCCCAACAAGTAATGGCGAAACTTCTTAAGAGAGAAAATAACTGCAAGACCTTCCTGTTCGATCACAGTATAATTCTTCTCTGCCGAAATTAATTGTCTGCTAGCAAAATGAATGGGATGGTCATGCCCATTTTTGTCCAATTGTGATAGGGTGCTGCCCACCGCTTCTCCAGATGCATCACAATATACTAAAAATGGTTTGCTCTAATCTAGAGTCCGAAGGATTGGCGCAACTTGAAGAGCTGACTTCAGTTGTTCGAATGCCCGTCTTGACACATCGTCCTCCGTTGGTGCAGGTGCATCTTCACGCAAGAATCGTGTTAAAGGACGTGCTTTTGCTGCAAACATGTGTATGAACCTACGATAATATCCGACTCTAATCATGGCTAGCTTGTTGAAGTAGGAAATGGTGTGTATTTCCTTGAGCATACAATGGTGAGCCATAGGATTATGGTTCCGATGTAAATCAAGGGGTATGTATCCTAGGTGGTGGCCATCAATCTCCCAATCCACTTGGTAGTACGCATGTTCGATCTAGTTGTTAATTGTGAAACCTAGTGGAAAACAAGGCCTTTCGCCCAATGAGCACATCGTAATTGGTGGCATTAGTGATTAAACATTTGATATGTAAGCAAAACTCCTAATCTATATCTTCATTGAAGTTAAATGCAATCAAATCCAAGCACTCCATGTGAGCCATATCAACATAACCATGGTTGGTAGTCTCAATTTTTGAGAGTTGTGTTGGGGATATTTGAATGTGATGAAGTTATTAATGGTTTTTAACAACTTCGTGTTAGAATAGGGGATGATGAATGCGCACAATTGTGTGGGGGGGTTGTTTTCTTTTTCTAAAATACGGTAGTAGTTAGGTTAGTTTTTTTCTTCAACAAAAAGCTAGTAAACCATAGTTTTAGGACCTCAATGGCATAATTAGGGGTGAGAAATCTTTAGAGGGTTGGGGGTAGAAACAAACACCAAAATTCATGGTGTGCAACAAAACATTGGTCTTGTTCTAGTATTTAATGAGTAGCGAGGATGTTTGGGATTTATGAAGCAGGTGAAAGGGAGTCAATGAAAGGCCCAATAGAGATAAAACAATCTTCAAACCTTATAAGCATACGATTAATTCGAAACAACTTAATGATTAAATAAATAGGGGGGGATAGGGTGATAATGGCGACATGAATTTCATGATGAATGGAACATTTATTTAAATTATGGTTAAGTTCAACAAGGAGTTACAATTACATGCGGAGTCATGGTTTATGTCACAATGATAACTCATAATTACAAGAAATTTAAGATGCGTCGAATGGTATGAACTAGGTAGTTCGCTTTGCTATTAGGAGGCAATTAACAAATCGGATTACACAACCAACGATAGTGTCCAACGTCGAGAAGGCCATGTGAAGATGAAGGTGTTTTTAGTCTCATAACAACCTTCACAGACGGTTTCAGGTTCATCACTAAAAGTGGGGTCGACCTACAACAAAATCACTAGGGTGAAAGACTTCGGAGAAATAGTACCAAGTTTGAGGGGGATCAACTTCAAAACAAGTGTGCACCTCTCATGGTGCGAGGTCTTCATCATGAGGATGTTACGTCAACATCAAATCTAAAGATGATTTCGAGGTCAGCTCTTCATTCACTTGTGTAGCTTTAGGCCTATAAGATGTGGCCATAGGCGATGCCATAATTTCAAGGAAAAGAAGAGAGATTTTTAACTAAATCAAATCGGCAATGAATGTGTGGGGGACTTATGACATCAAAATACGCAATCATAATTTATAGGCCAAGGAAAAGGGAGGAAATGCATAAATGACAACCTAGAACCATGATAAAGTATAACCTTAATATCAAAAGAAAAAAAACGAAGGTTTAAGTAAAGTTGCTTGGGGGGAAAGTGGGAAGAGGTGAAAAAGAACCTTCTCCTTTTCCTTCCTAAACATAAGAACCTTCTCCTTCTCCTTCCATTAGCCACCAAACATTGGAACATTTCATTGGCCACCAAGCATTGGAACATTCCTTTGGCCACCAAGCTTTGGATCTACTTTCACCTCCTTTCTCATTCTTTTAAAAAGGCGGACTTGGATCATTGGGGGTTCTTTTTTTCCCTGGACATAATTTTCAATTCAATCTTGAAAATACTTGTTCCCATAAGTTTTTTGAGGAGGAAAAGAATGATTAGTCTTAGTAGATGGGAAAAGGAAGGAGAGTAGAATGAAAATCTTGTACTAGTTTTGAAAAAATGGAAATGAATAATGATAATGTTGGGAGATTAGAACTTTAGAGAAATCTCACAAACCCTCTCAAGTTTCATAGCATAACTTTTGGTTGGTTTAACTACAGAGCTTAGGATTTGGTACTAAGTTACGCCTTGTAGTTAGTTTTCCAATGAGCTAAAGCAAGTTGGATTTGAATATCCTATGTGTTAGAAACAATATTTTAAGTGATTGGTGGTTTGCAGTCAAGTTGAATTTTCCACCTTCATGAAAACCTTTTTAGGTTTCATAGCATAATTTCTGGCTAGTTTAGTTGTAAAGCTTAAGATTTGGTAACAAGGTGCGCCTTGTAATTAATTTTCCAGCGAGCTAAAGCAAACCAGATTTGAATAACCTATGTGTTAGAAACAATATTTCAAGTGACTAGTGGTCTGTAGTCAAGTTGAATTTTTCACCTTCATGAAAACCCTGTCGGGTTTCATAGCATAACTTTTGACTACTTTAGTTATAGAACTTAAGATTTGGTAACAAGGTGTGCCTTTAGTTAGCTTTCTAATGAGCTAAGGCAAGCCAGATTTGAATAACCTATATGTTAAAAATAATATTTCAAGTGATTAGTGGTTTATAGTCAAGTTGAATTTACCACCTTTGTAAAACTCTCTCGGGTTTTTAACATAACTTTTAGCTGGTTTAATTATAGAGCTTAGGATTTGGTAGCAAGGTGCACCTTGTAGTTAGCTTTCCAGCGAGCTAAAGCAAGCTCGATTTGAATAACCTTTGTGTTAGAAACAATATTTCGAATGACTAGTGGTCTGCAACTAAATTGAACATGGTGTTGAGTCCTTAAAAGTTGGTTTAAATGAATGACAACTTGACATAAAGTTGTAGGATGTGGAGTGCTTGAGCTTAGAAAATATATCTATTAGTTCAAAGTCGTAAATGACGCATAAGAGATAAGCTACTTAGTTTCAACTACAAAAGTAATTTATCATTTAAAAATACACTTGCATTTTCCTTCACCAGTAGCACATGTACTTTCAAGTATAATCACCTCATAGAACCGAGAGTAGAAGGACAAAAAGTCGCCTCATCCCCAAATACTTCCTTTACGCTCCCATTAGAGGTGCAAATTTGTCACATAGATTTCCGTAATTTGGAGTTGAGCATGCCCATCTTCTTAACAAATTGAACTCCAAGAATCACTAGTTGGGCACCTGTATCGAGAAGTACCACTCTGGGTGTATGTCCTCCCACCTGGATTGTTGATTGAATATTGTTAACAATGGCAACTCTAGTGATAATGGAAGTTCTCTCATTAGGCACCACCTTCGGAAATAAATGACAAACTTTGTGAAGAGAATGGTAATCCACAACACCTTTGCTGAGTAACAAATCCACAAATGAGGTGTTTTTAGCTCCCTTCTAATATGTGAATGTAGAATCATAGGTAGGAGACCCCACTAGTTTAGCCATGCTAGAATTAATGACCAGATCACAAATGTCATCTCCAACATGTGAGCCAATTAAATGTCTCTCTAAGGTGTTAAATGGGACCCCTGTAACATGTGGATTAGGGATTGGTACAAGACCTGATGTAGTGTTTAAGGTATCTTTTAGTAATACAATTATGTCCGTGGTGCTTAACTTCAAATCTTGAAAACCAAACAATAATGTATGCATAAGCTTTTCACCATTTCATGCATTTGAAATTGGCACTCCATAAGCTGATAGTGGAAAATTGTGTGTTTTCCTAATGTACATGTACTCTTGGGACACAAGAATTTGATGCCTTAGTAGCTTGTGGTGTAATGGTCTCCTCCCCCCTCACTAACAAGGTGTATTCTTCTTTCATGTTGAGAGGACGAAAAGATTGTGGCATGATTATTCGAATTCTTTTAGCCTTGATAATAAGACTTGAACCATATGTGAATCCATGAGTTAGAATTACCTACCTAATGGCAAAAACTCTAGGTGACACATTAACCTCTTATGCCACAAAGTAGGAAGGGCATAAAGAAGTGACAAATTCTGGTGTGAAATTAGAATTGTGTGCACTGGAAATAACATACTTCCCAACCATGGCATCGTGTGAGAAACCATAGAATGACCTAGGAGGTCCCTCCATGATCCTAAACCCTCTACAGGTTGGGCATGACTAGCTCGTTGGGAAGACTTGCCTTTTAGATTAATAAGTTGGGCCCTCAATGATTCGAGTTCATTTTGTAGAATTTGAACTTGAATGGCATGGGCTTGAAGCACTTCCTTCTTGTCAACATTGTGCTCTTTCTTTTTAGCATTCTTACTAGAATTACCTTTGGTGTGGAAAGCTTAAGTGGAAGGTTGAAGTGCCTTGGCTTTTGGTTGAGGGGCAACGAAAGATGTTGGTAGATTTTTTCGTGGTAATTAGAGTTACTTCTGTTTCGAAAACTTGGCAAAACAAACAACTTCCAAATGTCCTTCTTTCCCATAATAATCACCAAAAAAATCCTAAGAAGGAATGTTGCATTCATTAGCTTTATGGGTAGGATTATCATAGTAGTTGCAAGAAGGTAAGATGGGTACAACTAAGTGCACTGCTTGAGCCTTTGAAAAGGAATGTGATGATCTAGTTAGCGTAGCTGGTGGAGGCTAAGGCTTTGAACATGATGGAGGCTCCAGAATACTATCTTCATAATGTGCATGAACCAATTCCAACTTTTCAAAAATATTATACACATCCAACAAAGTGTATAAATCTCCAAATTTTGCGAAAACCCATTATAAAACCTGCACATGGAGTGTCAGAGTACCTTCTAACGAACGAAGATACCAATGGGCAGCTTCCAGGTCTGTGATGCTTTGAGTATCCTCTTTAAATTCAAGAAACTCTTGTAGAGCATCTTGAGGGTTTCATCCTTCTATTAAGCAAAGTTAGTGAGCTCCAGAATTTTTTCAAAACTTTTAATCGAAAATTCCAGCTCAAGAATTCAAGATAATTCCCCCACTGGATCAGCAAAAGCTGGTGCATTGATGGTGGGAAGAATGTTTGCAGTAGCAACAATGAATTATTGAGGAGAAAAGTTTATTGAAATGGGTATCAGATCTGGATTATTGGGTATAGTCCCATGATGTGCAATGGTAATTTATAATGCAACTTATGAGGCGGTGGCGATGGTTGTGGCATAAGCTGGATTGGGAATTTGAATGATGCCCAAAATCTTCGGAGAATGTTGCTTGTAGACATCCAATGCCTCATAGTGCACTTAACGAGCCAATTGTTTGAATGCAAATGCTTCGGTGTAATTAAATGCAGCCATAATGGAAACTAAAATGTAAAGTGCTTAAGAAAACTTACCTTAGGCAACTTTCAGTTTCTGTAATCACCAGTGCTAAATGATGAAATAGAAGAATAAAGGATTATATATTTATGTATTGATAAAATTACGTAACTGTATGTATTAATACAAAAATAACATAGATATATGTATTAATGCTAAATACATAGATGTATGTATTAATATGAGAGTATGTAGATATACACATTAATTTTTATTTTAGTAATTTAAAAATAAAAATTAAAAAATTAAAAACTAAAATGTCAGTGAACGGATGGGTGTCGACGAACGTCATATGGACATCAGACGGATGGACGTCGTCAGACAAATGGACGTCAAATGAAAGTCCGATGAATTTTTGCTGGACGTCAAACGGAAGATTGACGAACATCGGCCAGACATCAAACAGAAGTTTGACGAATTTCTGTCAGACAAAATATAAAAGTCCAACAAACGTTAACTATCACAACTAGCAACACAACAATTGAAAACGCAACAACCAGTGACTACAATAGTTGGTGACATGATAAACACATTGTTGCAACAACCGAAAATTGTTACGACACAACGGACAATAGTGTAGACGCTACAAAGTATTAATGAGTTCCGTAGCAATGGCGGACACAATGCGATGGCCACAATCCTATGAGGTGTGCGTAAGCTCCATGTTGATGGTAAGCGGTAACGCAACAAATGCCACAGTGTAGCTTGTAACACTTCAGATTGGGTAATTTGCAACGATGGCATGTATATATATATATAATTTTTAATTTAATTTAATTTAATTTTTTTGGCTTGCTATCTCCTCAACACTCGCCTTCATTCGTGAAGTGGCGAAGATTATGGACATGGAAGAGCTTACCATAGAAAAGCAAAATTTGATTTACCTTTACAAATTAGTCTTGCAACGATGGGCAACTACTGTTCTTAGCTTGTAGTTTGCACAAACGTGTGCATGGTTTCGATCTTTGGAAATGACCACATGATCAAAGGTCTGGTAACTGGAGCAACAATAATGACATCAACGCTTCTAACCCCATTGCTTTAAGCAGGATGATGAAATCACACCATGAAGCAACAACTTCCTCTTTTGGTGTTGTAGCATCAACAAACTTGTGTCTTGTGAATCCTTTTTCTTTTGACAACTTCCAGAAAGCATCTAATGATGCAGTCGGTCCATTAATCATGCATTTTTCTCTAGAGATGCAATAGATGAAAGCTCATGGGGAGCTTTTCAAGCCTGTCGATCTTCATGGCAAAAAAAACAACACCATCAACAAAAGAAACCCAAGAAACTCAATGTTAAGAAAAAGAAACTCAAAGCCAAGAAAAGTTTGTTGTTTTCAACATGAAACAATAAAGAGTAATTTTTCTAAAAAAAGGAAATAAAATGTAGTGTGTGTAGATGATGGCCATGTAATAGCCACCATGAACATTTAGAAATCCAATCTGACCATGGAGAAAACTCTCCCTGACAAAGGAATTCTAAAAAAATAAAAAGAGAAGGGAAGGGCTTGGCCTTTTATATAATTGCTAATAAGCTGAAACTTTAAACACGTAATAGTGTACAATCACCTAAGAACATACATTAACTCTAAAAGGCATGATGGGCATGCCCATAATTAACCATCATGTATAAGGCCATGTATATGAGCATGACAACCCCAATAACTAGTTATCCTATTGACTTAACTAATGTACTAATCACCTACCCTACTAACTTAATTACCTTATTAATTACATACCCTACTAACTTAACCACTGTACTAACTACCCACCCTATTGACGTAGTTACCCTACATACACAACCACCTTATTGACATAAATATTTTACAAACCTAGTCACCTTGATAAGGTAATTTGCCTATGTACCTAACTACTTATCTATCTATGCTTTTTACATAGCCAAATACCTAATTAATTACCTACTCAGTTTTTCCACCCCCACCCCCCCTTTAATCCTACCTATCATTTTATTACAAACAAGGTTCACCCATATATAAGTATTACAAAGAATTTATAGTGGAACAAATCCATAATTGCAGTCATTTTGGTTTAGTTAATGCATATTTTACTAAATTTTGTTTACCTAATTTATTATTAAATGTAATTATTATAAGTTTTTACTATTGGATTTTGGTTTAGGTTTAGGGTTGGGACACATAAATTAATAAATTTTCACAAATGTATAGTAAATAACCTAAAGTAGGTTAAATTTGGGGGGAAATTTTTAGGGTTTACACATATGTGAAGTAATACAATTGCATTTTATATCTTCTTCAAAGAGAGTGGAAAAATTAGGTTGGAGAGATCACAAAAGTGAAAGACATATATATATTTTTGGTTTTGTACGAAGTTTATTTGATTTTTTTTAAAGATTAAGGTATTTTCTTTCAGTCAATAAATATTTATAGTTTAAAACCTTTAAATTTTGGTTTCTAAAATTTTTCCTATGTTTTTTTAAACTTGTTTATTTTGCATTATATAATTTATATAATTTATATGGTTTGTATAGTTTTTTGGGTTTAGGGCATATATCACTGTGATATTTTTTTTGGGGTTTGTATAATTAGGGTTGTAATAAGGCTTATGGCAAAATATCATTTGGATTTTTAGGGTTATGCTTTATGATTTAGTGTATAGGAATTTGGTTCATATATTTCAAAGCCTAAAGTTTATACTATAAACTTTGCTCATTATATTAGTTTTTCATCTTATCACTTATTTAGATCTATTTCATAATTATGAATCTCCTTTGTTTCCATATGTTCCATAGTTGGTAAAGTTTAATATTTTTTAACCCACTTTTGTACAAGTTATGATCTTTTAGGGTTGCATTTTCAATTTGGATTACAAACTTTGGTGGAATGTTATCATCTTTTATTCCTAAAGTTATGCATTTGTCTCTTGTTATTTTTTTTGTTTTTTTGGTTATGTTTTCACAATTCAACTTCTTTTCATTTCCTAGTTATTGGATATAGAAAAGGTGTCAAGTTTCATTAAGTATACAACCATAAATAAAGTTTTTATACCTTTACACAGATATTTCACATTCAATATCTCTTTGTAATTTAATTTTTTCTTACCCATATGCGAATAATGCATTGATTTCCCATAACCAGCGTGGGTTTTATGGCCTAAGGCAAGTATTACATTTTGCACCTCTCAAATAGTGCACATTAATTATCATTATGTGGGTATTGTTACATGGGGTTTTCACACATTATGGGTTTAAAGTACAATCCAGGTATTGCATATATGAATATTTTCAATGATGGAAGGTTTAATAGTTCAATGTGGGTAGTGCCAAAGTTTGTTTTAATATATGGGTTCATAATGCAAGTATTGTACATTATGTACATTGGAAGAGTAGGGTATTTTATATCATGATATGGGTATTGTAATGGGAATTCCAAGTCACAACATTGATTTTAAACAAACCATGTATGTATTTCATTTTGGGTTTTTGTTCAATGATGAATGTTTATACAATTATAAATTCTTTTGGTGCAAGAATTTGTCTTACTTCCTTCAATCATGGGAAGGGTTCCAAAGTCCCATTCCATTCATGTCCAAAACCCCACCAAGTCCCCTTTTTCAAACAAAGACTTGGTGTGGAGGTTTGGGATATGCCATGGAGGGCAAAATAAAATGACCATTCAATTTGCTTATGTTCCATATGCTTGCATCTTAGAATTCTTGGAAGGTGAATGAGGGGATACGAGCACCCTTGTGGAATGGAATGTTTACAAAAACTTTCCAAATCAAACAAATGTTAAGCAACCAACTATTAAAAACCACCATGGGCATATGTGGCAAACATTTATGGCATTAACCTTTTTAATTTATTTAATTCATATATTAAAGATGTAATCATTTACATTTTGAAAGTTTTTGGTTTAGGTATTAGTGCAAATATGGATTAAAGGACTATCGAGAAAACTCAACCCACACTCGATTTATTAAACAAGGATGCCTAACATCATTCTCAGTCAAATGTTTATACACACAACCTGATGTGGTTGAGATCATAATTTATCATAAGGCCCATACACGAACTAATGGGTCATTCGCACATCGGGAACATGACCTGGAATCCATTTCTCATATTTTTCATTATGTTCCACGCATGCCACAAGCATTGAAGGACCACATATGGGCCCAACTAAGCTTAGGTTACACGACCAAATAAATATATGACAAGCATAAAGCAATTTGGTGGGAATTTGTGAATGTAGGTCAAAGCATGACATGAGATGATTTCATTCGGCTTCAAGACATTGTATATTTGGATTAGAAACATAAGAAAGGGAGTTGGCATTTACACACCGACCTTGCAATTTTAATTTAGTCTTGGGCTCCCCAACATCTGAAATATGTGTTTTTTTTCCAAGATGTTGGTGAAATCAACGAGATTCAAATCCCATTCACCATAGGTATTCAAACATCAACTCAATGTGAGTCCATGCTATCATATGGTCACAATGGTGCCATTTCTATGGATGCCACATTTGGCACAAATGACATGAAATTCCATCTATTCACCTTGATGGGGTTTAACGATCATCGCACAGGTCCTTTTAACTTGGATCATTACAAGCAAGCAAACAATTGAGGATTTGATCAAATGGTTAAAACCATTAAAAGATAAGATGTTATCACACATGCCGCATTGGAAACCATCATGTTTTCTCATGATGATGCACCTCAAGAATTGAAAGCATTATAGTTAGTTCTATACCTAGTACCTACTTTGTGTTTATTTTTTTAAATTCTTTTTAATATCTTTCATTAGACTTTTGATTATTTCAAATGCATTTTATGTCGTACTAACCCCATCCATTCATGGAGATTTTATTGCATATGTGTCCTTATTAGGGTTGTATGGGGTATGGATAAGGTTCCCATCTACCTTTGTTGTTAGCATGTTTTCAAAACATGGCGCTTACGTGGTACTAAAAAAATCAAAGATGTGGAAATGTGGGGTGGAATCCTCCAAAACCTTCATGATGTGATTTACATGTCCATCAATCATGGAAAAACAATTGATGACTTTAAAAAGCGTGGGAAGGTTGATGTGAAAGAAAGCCTTCATAACATAGGCTTGGTGATGCATGGACAAATTATTTTTGGACTTATTACCATTAGTTTGGTAAGTGATAATATTTATCATGGTTTAATATTCAAATTTCTTTTATATAATGTTATTCATCTTTATGCATCATGTTTATGTTTGTAAAATTATGGATGGTGGGTGTTTGAAGAGTGCTGATGCGCTCCCAAATCTCTAGTTAGACCCAAGTTGGGTCTAAGTTACTCTCACAACGGAATTGTGAGGAACTTGGGGCATGCTCCCAGCTCTCAACACTAGAAGGGGTAGAGAGGCGTGTTGAAGCTCCGGGAAAGGACTAGGAAGAGTGACAAATTATTCATTTACTCGAACTTGCATCAAACCAATAAGTAGGTTGGATCACATTCTGAAGCTCCCTTGGTGTTAGGACAAGCCACAGGCAACTCTAGATTCACTTGACTCACCATGGTTTGGACTTGAGGGAAGCCACCACCTTCCCCCATATAGTATACTTTGTGCCTCTCCGCGGCACCCACATCCGAATGGCTTTTTGTCTCGGGACTCCCAAGGAAGGGTCCCGAAACTATTTCGATTTGGACTTTCGGGACTTTGAGTGATCATAACTCTTTGTTTAGACTTTCGATTGGGATGAGGTCTAAAGCAAAGTTGTAGCTCTCCTTGAAAGGTTTCCAACAGTGTGTCACACTCCACCTGCACGCACCGAAGTTGGGTTGATTCCCGACTTTTAATGGTCAGGAGTCAAATTGCCAATTTGACTCCCAACCCTTCTTTCTACCATAACTTGTGTTAAAGATGTCCAAATGGTCCATGCAAGGCCATTTTCGGCATCTATTATTCAATAGCTTTCCAATGATATAAAAAACACTTCAATGCAAGGTGTTTTGACCCCTACAATTGAGCTCTGAAGTTTTGAGAGTCCCAGAGGATTCCCAAGTCCCAATTTTGGGAGTGTGAGTTTCATCCTCACACTTCCCTCAAAGTAGGGTTGCGATACTCTCCCCCACTAGAAGAAAGGTTAATGTCCTCATTGACATTTAAAATTTCTTTTGACAATTGTAATTGCTTTCTTTGGATCCTTGGCCATCAAATGCCGACTTTTGTAACAATACCTTGCCTCAAGCTAACTTAGGCGTCCCCAAGTTTCCAACATTTTCTTGGCAAGTCCAAGGGTATCTCATAGAAAACCCGTAACCTTTGTTTTGTCAAAAGACCTAAACTAGTCTAATTGACGAAGCCCTCATTTGGGAGGCCATTCTTTCAACCTTCCCTTCATGAGGAATTCAAGCCAAGTTTAATTTTGACCTAAGTTACTTGACATGACTTCTTTCCCAACCTTGCACCTTGATCACAACAATCAAGCCTTGACTAAAAGGTTTGGTTATCAAAGAACGAGAAACGACATTCGGGTTTTGCCAAAACTTAAGTCCCAAGCTACACGATTAAAGTACGCGAACGAGGTCATGACTTCCCACATTGGCCGCCACTACTAACCAACCTTTTGGGATGCACTTAAGGCTTGTGCCTATCCCCACAAGCTCACCTTACTTGCCTCCTCTTTTAGGGTCAAGGTTTTTCTTAACCCCAAAGTAGGAGTCCAATTTTGATTTGGGCCTACGTAAGGAAGTTCCATTTGTCCAATGCCAATTCAACAACCCTATTTGCACTTATACCTTAATTTCATGATATAATCTCTTGGAAATTTTTTAGCTTTTATTTCACTTGCAACTTGATGCGGTACATTTTATGTGACTTCCTACCCCATTAAAAGAAAGGTGATGTCCTCATAACTTTCTACATTTATTTTTTGCCAGTCTAATGTGGAATTCTTCTATGGCTTTTTGGGCATGTTCCATATTGGATTCATTCACCAAGATGCCTCTATTGGATGGTTTCCATTCCACTTCACTAAGTATTCCTGCTCTCGTCCTCTTAATTGCCTTAACTTGAGCACAGCCTCCACTTCAAATTTTCGTTCGTTACGAACCAAGTCTGGTGGGGGCCTCAAATTATGCTCCTGATTAAGCCTTGAGGCATTGCGGGCAACCGACTTCAAAAGATAAACATGAAATGTGGGGTGAACTTTAAAAAATTTCGGTAGTTTTAATTTATAAGTGTCGGAAAGTTTTTTTTCCAATACTTTGAATGGGCCCGCATATGGGCCCAAGGACTTATGATTCAAACCTTCGGGTAATCAGAAGTTCTTGATGTTCAACCACACTTCATCCCCTTTTTGAAATTTCACCTCTTGTCGGGACTTGTCTGTAAAATCCTTGTACCTCTTGTGTGCCTTTTCTAAGTTGGCTTTTGCTAACTCCCATAGGCGCCACCTTTCTTCATCAAGTTGTGTGACCATTGGCACTTCTTCATTTGCATCACTCGGGGGTTGTCCATGTGTTGCCCAAGTCATGGGCATAATTGGTGATTTGCCCATCACCATTTGAAAGGGGGTGGACCCAGTCGCAGAGTATTCCGAGTTGTTGTAACAAAACTTGGTTAACTCCAAGTGGTCCACCCAATTTTGTTGATCCACCGCCACATAATTCTTTAGGAATTGTTGGATCACCAAGTTCACCCTCTTGGTTTTATCCATTGGTTTGGGGGTGGAAGGAAATGCTCATCTTGAGCTTTGACCCCATTCGCTTCCACAGGGCTCGCCAAAACTTGCTTATGAACTTTGGGTCTCAATCCGCAACTATGTCCTTTGGGAGGCCATGATGTTTGAAAACATGTGTGAAGAACAACCTTCCCGTCTTTTGAGCCGTGGCACTATCATTGGTGAAGATAAAGTGTGCCATCTTGTTAAATTGATCCACCACCACCATGATGGCATCAAAACCCCTTGATGGGGGCAAGCTTACCATGAAATCCATGGACACACTTTCCCACGGCCCTTCGAGAATTGGCAAAGGTTGTAACAAGCCCGCTTGTTTCTTGTTGAGGGTCCGATTTTGTTGGCATGTCAAACAAGTCTTCACATACTCCTCTACAATGGCTTTCAAGTTGGGCCAATAATAGGACTTTTTAAGGAATGTTGTGGTGCGTTTTACACCACCATGGCCCATAAGCGACCCATCATGGCATTCCTTTAAGAGCACATCCCTCATCCTCCCTTTCAGAACATAGAGTCGATTTTGCTTGTACCACAATAGTCCATTTCGTACTTGGAAATGTGACTTAATTCCATTTTGAATGTTTTGCCTCATTTCCTTGGCAAATTGGTCACGACGACTCACTAGTCGAACTTCTTTTTAAAGTTTTGTCTCCCCCACATACACCACTTGAAGTTGGTGCTTTCGACTTGGCGCATAGGCCACCACATTATCCTTCCCGGGCTTGTGTCGAATATCTACATTGAACAAGGCTAATGTGTCTTGCCATCTCACTTGCTTTGAGGACAACTTGGGTTGAGTGGCAAAATAGTTCAAGGTCACATTGTCGGTCCACACCACCACATCTTTGGAGCCTATGTAATGGCCCCAAGTCTCGAGACAATGTATGACCGCCCACATTTCCTTCTCATGTGTTGGCCACCTTCGTTCTGTTTCATTCAACTTCTTGCTCTCAAATGCCACCGGTCTTCCTTTTTGCACTAGGACTCCTCCAATTGCAAAGTTAGAAACATTGGAGTGGATTTCAAAATCCTTGTCAAAGTTAGGTAACTTCAACACTGGCGCTTTCACCAAAATGCCCTTCAAGGTCTTGAAGGCCTCGTCACATGCTCCATGACGCACTCCCAAGTCCCGGGGTGAACCCACTTGAGGGTCCAACTATGTTGAGTTGTGGAAAGTTGGGACTTGAGGGGCGCTCCCGACTTCCAGTAAAGAGGGGTAGAGGGGCGTGCTAGAAGTCCCGAGATTAGATTAAGAAGATGGACTAGTAGATCAAGCACGAATCTGCATCCAAAACCAACCACAAGAGGGTTAGTTCACATTCGGGAACACCCTTGGGTGTTGGGACAAGCCACGGGCAGTTTGGACTACTTGACTCACCATGGCCTAGACTCGGGGGAAGCCACCACCTTCCCCCCTATAGTATTCTCTGCGTCTCATCGCAGAGGCTACATCCGGATGATTCTTTTTCCCGGGACTCCTAAGTTGGAGTCCCGAAAATGTCCTGGGTTAGAGTCCTGGGACTTTGGACGGTCACAGCTCCTCGCCCCAAGCTCGGATTAGGACAAGTCCTAAACCAAAGTTGTAGCTCTTGTCGAGAGCTTTTCAACGCCATCTTGCATTCCTTGAGGCGACGTTGGGAAGAGGTCGATTCCCGACTTTTAGTTGTCGACTACCAGTTTGACTCCCGGCCCTTCTTTTGCCCATAACTTGGGCTGCAGATGTCCAAATGGGCAATGCAAGGCCATTTTGGACATCTACGCTTCAAGAGATTTTCATTAATATAAAGAACGTGCCAAGGCAAGGAGATTTGACCCCTCAAATCACCTTCTGAGTTTTCGGGAATCCCGGAGGACTCCAAGTCTCCACTTTTGGGAATGGGAGTTGCATTCTCCCACTTTGCCCAAAGTGGGGTTGCGACACTCCATCCCATTCGTAAGTTCCGGCGGACTTTTTAAAGAAGTTTATCAAAGATGGGGCTATTTTCGTAAAATTATTGATGAACTTGCGACAATAGGAGGCCAATCCTAAGAAGGATCTCAAAGCAAGAATCGACTTAGGCAGTTCCCAATCCAAAATTGCCTTCACCTCGTGCTTGTTCATTTTCAAACCTTCTCAGTGATCTTATGTCCCAAAAAATTCACTTCTGTCATTCCAAATTTGCACATCTCGAGCTTGGCATATAACTTGTTTTCCCTTAGCCTTTGGAACACCTTTCAGAGGTGCTTCGCATGTTCCTCCAAAGAGCCACTATAGATCAAAATGTCATTTATGTACACGACGACAAAGTCATCAAACCATTCCCGGAAAATGTCATTCATGAGAGTGCAAAATGTGGCGGGTGCGTTGGTGAGCCCAAAAGGCATCACCAAGAACTCGTATGAGCCATACCTTGTGTGGCAAGCAATCTTTTTTTCATCCCCTTCTGCAATCCGAATTTGATAATATCCCGAGTGTAGATCAATCCTACTAAACACATTAACTCCCAAGAGTTGATCAAAGAGGTCATCAATTCGAGGCAAGGGGTATTGGTTCTTCATCGTTACCTTGTTAAGGGCTTTATAATCCACGCACATCTTCAACGTCCCATCCTTGTGAACAAAAAAGACAGGTGCTCCATATGGTGACTTGCTAGGTTTAATGTATCCCTTTGTGAGGAGTTCTTCGAGTTAAACTTTAAGTTCTTTCAACTCCTCATGGCTCATTCGATATGGGGCCTTGGCGGGAGGTGCCACTTCCAGCATCACTTCGATTGCATGATCAACTTGTCTTCTCGGGGGCAAGTCCTCGGGCAACTCTTCGAGCATCACATCTGGGAACTCATCCAAGACCCGCTTAATGCACTTCGGGGAAGTCACCAAGTTGGTGGCTTCCTTGGGTTCATATTCATCCAACATTCGCATGACACATAACATGCCATAACCTCCCATGCAATTTTTTCCCCAAGTTTTTCTTAAATAAAATGGATGGTTGGCCCACCCACACAAGGCATTTCATGTGCCTTCACCTTCATGATCCTACTTTTGGAAGGAATCCTTACCAATCTATTGTGCCCTTTTATGAGCACATTGTTTTGGATGATGAACTCCATTCCCAAAACGCAATCCATCCCACCCAAGGCGGAAACCAGCAAGTCCACCTTTCCTCTCCAATTTCCTAATTGGAAAGGCACTTCCTTTGCTTGTGACGTAGTGGGATGGGGAACCCCATCCGCAAAGTGCACCTCAAATGGGTGTTTTGAGCTCTTTCAAATGGAGCTCCATCCTTTCAGTGCTTTTTCGGGTTATGAAGTTGGGAGAAGCCCCTGTGTCCAAAAGACATAACACATCTTGCTTAACAATCTTCCTCTTCAAGAAGATAAGTTGATTGCATTCAACTTGGGTTAGGTTAGCATTAAGGGCAATTACCTTAGAGCCTCCATTACTTGTTTTGGCCTCGAGACAATCTTTGGAGTAGTGCCCCACTTCGTTGCAATTGAAACATGCTCCCTTAGGTTTCCCACCACCATCTCCCTTGGGTTGGCTCCCTTTGAAAGGAGCCCCTTTTTTCACAAAATCCCCCTTGGGTTTGAACCCTGAGCCTTGGAATTGTTTAGGCTTTTCCTTCCTTGGGCTCCCTTGCCTTTGGTTCCATTTTCCCTCATGGCATGGCTTCTTGTGAAGGAACTTGTTGTCCCTTTTGAACTCGGATTTTTTACCTCGTCCCACATTCGAAAAGCCTTCCATTTTCATGATGGCTTCGGATGGTGAGGAAGGCCAATTTTCCTCAAGCTTTCGCTTGGCCCAAGTTGGGAGTCCCATCACAAATTGGCACATGTGATCTAGCTCATCCATGTGCCGGATCTCAAGCATGAATTCGGAATAAGCCCTCACATATATTGTCACAAGTTGTCATTAGTGGCATTCACAAGGTCATGAAGTTTGCACCTTACGATGTAATCAAAATTCCTTGGAACAAACTTGGCTTCAACTCGTTCCTTAAAAAATTCCCAAGTGTAGCCATGGTTTTTCCCCTCCTCTTGTCTCACTGTCCTCCACCATGTGGTGGCATAGCCTTTCAAGTAAGATTGGGCAAGTTCCACAGCCAAATGCCGTCCAACCTTGGCGACATGCAAGTAATCTTCCATTTCGGCAAACCAAGCATCCATAATATTTCAGTCACGGGCACCATCGAAGTTCCCGGGCTTGGCCGGTTAAAATCTCGCATCCTTGGATGCTCCTCTTTTAAGGGCCACAACCAACTCACCAAAGTCATGCCTATTCATTTTGAGGAGGACTTCCAATTGTTCCTGGGTGAATAGGACCGAACTTTGTTGTTCCTTTTCACTTTCGGGCTCATCTTGGTCCTCTCGAGTCCTTGGTTCCTCTTCCTTAATTGATTCTGGTGGGACTACTTGGTCTTCGATAGGTTCTTCCAACATGGTTTCTTGTGCTTGCTTACGGTTCTTCTTGGGTGCCATCTAAAACTCCCAAGAGGTGAATCGAGCTCAACAGGAGCTCTGATACCATGTGATGTGCTCCCAAGTCCCTAGTTAGACCCAAGTTGGGTCTAAGTTACTCTCATAGCAGAATTCTAAGGAACTTGGGGCACGCTCCCAACTCTCAGCACTAGAAGGAGTAGAGGGGTATGCTGAAGCTCCAGGATGGGACTAGGAAGAGCGACAAGTTATTCATTTACTCGAACCTACATCAAACCAACCAATAAGTAGGTTAGATCACATTCTGGAGCACCCTTGGTGCTAGGACAAGCCATGAGCAACTCTAGACTCAATTGATTCACCATAGTTCGGATTCGGGGGAAGCCACCACCTTCCCCCATATAGCATATTCTGTGTCTCTTCACAGTACCCACATCCGAATGGCTTTTTGTCCCGGGACTCCCAAGGAGGGGTCCTGAAACTGTCCCGGTTTGGACTATCGGGACTTTGAGTGATCATAACTTTTTGCTTAGACCTCTGATTGGGATGAGGTCTAAAGTAAAGTTGTAGCTCTCCTTGAAAGGTTTCCAATAGTGTGTCGCACTCCACCTGCACACATTGGGGTTAGGTCGATTCTTGACTTTTAGTGGTCGGAAGTCAAATTATCAATTTGACTCCCGGCCCTTTTTTCTGCCATAACTTGTGCTAGAGATGTCCAAATGGTCCATGCAAGGTCATTTTCGATATCTACACATCAATAGCTTTCCAATGACATAAAGAACTTTTCAATGCAAGGTGTTTTGACTCCTACAATCGAGCTCTAAAGTTTTGGGAGTCCCAAAGAACTCCCAAGTCCCAATTTTGGGAGTGTGAGTTTCATCCTCACACTTCCTTCAAAATAGGGTTGCGACAAGTGCCCCATTCCAACCAAGACACCCAAGTGAACATTGAATCATATCATGGTGCGTTGAAACGTTGGCTTGCTCTTGACATAAAAAGCCTTAGAGGGCATAGGATTGATTAGTTGGTGTGGCAATTAACAATAACCATTACATGCCACTACATGCACACATTGGAAATGAAAAAAAGGGGTTTCATAAAAAACAAGGTTATGGAGGCCATTATTACATGAAGTGTGGAAAATGAAGCCCTTATTCCACGCACCCATGTGTACCAATCAACCTTTGAAAGTGATAAAACTTGGGGCATACAGAACCAACACCTTCCCAATGCTATTTACACGGAGAAATTCCCATTCATCGAAATATTTTGTTGCACATGTGAATGGGCATTGCGAAGGAACATGTGTAAACACCAAATTGTGGTCATCCTCACATGCACAGACATTCCTCAAGAAGATATCATTCATTACTATGGAACATGGTATGGATCACATCGTGGGAGGTTGGGCCACATGTTTGCACACCCACAACATATTCCAAATGATATGGAGTCCAATGATGATGACGAAGATGAACATCTTGAGGGTGATGATGGGATCATGGAATTTGATGGGCTCATGAACGTGGAGCAAAATGATCTCCCTATGGGTGCCATTGTAGGGTTTAATGACATAATAAATTCATCAACCCCAATGGAAAGGGTTCTTGTACAATTGGTCACTACAATGTAAGAGATCACAAATGAATGTAAAGAAGGCGATGTGAGACTTTGTAAACATGCCACCTCACACATGAGAGTATTGGCATGTAATATTCATAACATACATTTCACAAAGGAAAATGTAGTTTCACACCCATGATTGTTGTTACACTAAGTAGAAGATGGATTAGGAAATAGTGTCAAAAGGCTCAAAGATTAGCATGAAATAATGTTCAATCACACAAATGTACGTACTAAACGATGTCATGAATAAATGTCTCAATTACTAATCAAGATTGTTGCCATTGGCACTAAGAATTTTGTTTTAAAATCAATTTGTATGGAGGAAACCATAGCCCAAATTCTTTGAACATCGTGTATTCAACACACACATGAAGTTTCATATGGCACAAAGGTTATTATTGTTTCCAAGTAATAAACACAAAAAATGTGAAATGTAAAAACACAAAGATAGTGATAATATTAGTGTTAAATGCAAGTATTGTAACTAGGCCCCAAAATCCTAATTGGTAAAAGTAAGTACAAGTGCAAGTATTGCAATTAGGCCCCAAAATTCCAATTAGTAAAAGTAAGTGTGGGTGCAAGTATTGCAACGAAACCCCAAAATTCCAATTGGTAAAGCTAAGTATGAGTGTAGGTATTGCAACGAAACCCTAAAATTCTAGTTGGTAAAGGTAAGTATAAGTCCGGGTATTGCAAGTTTAAATGAAGAATGAACCCTAAATGCAATACCCACGCTTCAAAAAAACCCATTTAGATGGTTTAGATACCCTTAAATGAAGACGTAGCCTTAAACACAATACCCACATGTAAAGTCATTTTGAAATAACCCAACCTAATATGCAATAGTTACATTCAAAGTCATTTTGAAATTACACATGTGGGGTTTAAGCCCTCTTTAAATGAAAATTCTACCTTAAATGCAATACCCACATTTTGGGTCATTCCAAAATAATTAATTAATTTCAAAATAACATGTTAACAAAGGTGTGTATAGAGGTTAGGGTTGTTGATTAGGAGTTCCATGATTCTTACTTTATTTCATTGAATTTGAAAAAAGGTTATATTATTTGTGGAACAAATAATACAATGACAATTATGATCAAGTTTATCTTGGTGTAGGAATTTTTCATGGAAAAGTTGAACTTGCAGTCTATAATGTGAAATAATTATCTTAAATAATGATTTCAATAACTTATATATATATAAGTTAATCAATCAAATATCAAATTAATTAATTTGATTTTTAGATCCAACTTTTTATTATCCAAGTAAATAAAGTTAAACCAAATGATTAGTTAATTCTTGATAATTAATCATTGAAATTATTCGAAATACTAGTCTATTAATTATTTAACTATATGGAAAATTTTGTTGATAATTCATTAATTATCAGAAATATTTTACATTAAATTGGGGGGAAATTTCTAAGGTTTAAACATATGTAAAATAATACAATTTCATTTTATATCTTCTTCAAAGAGATTGGAAAAATTAGGTTAGAGAGATCGCACAAAGGTAAAAAGCAAACCTTAATTTAAAACCCAACCCTAAATGCAATACAAAATTTGTTGAAATCAAAAAATAAAAAGTTCAAGTTTAAAATTTCTTCAAATATGTTCATATTTATGTTTTTTCCCGTTTAGAGTTGTAAACTCATTTTAGAAAACAAAAATATAAAGTCTCTAATTTAATAAAATTTAAAACTATGTTTAAGAAAAATCGAGCACATGATTTTCTATTTTATTTTTTTAATTTTGTTTCACATAATAATAAAAATGATCCCTCTCATATATTAATCCTATAATAATCAAATAAGGTGTTTTTATTTTTTCCCCCTTTTAAAGTTGTAAATTCATTTTAGAAAAAAAAAGTATAAAGTTTCTAATTTAATAAGATTTTAAAATATGTTTAAAAAAAATCAAAGCACATGATTTTCTACTTTTCTTTTTTTTTAGTTTTTTTTTTGTATCACATAATAAAAAAAATGAACCCTCCCATATATTAATCTTGTGTCTAAATGAAAATTTATTTTATACTTTTTTGATATATAATAAATAATTTTTTGGTTTAAATAATCATATAGTGTGTCAAAATTATTTTATATTTTATACATATACGACACAAGTCCTTATGTAAACGTTTTTTTTATGATGTATAATATTGGTTTAAACATTGGTCCAAATATATTGTTATTTATAACACATTATATATAAATAATGATATTATGGAATTATATTGTTGATTTGTTTCAATACATATAATATATTTAAAATTATATATATATATATATGGTTAAGTATATTGCAATTATTTTTAATGAACTTTGGTTTTAATGCGAATTTAAAAGTTCCAAAATATTAATTGCTAGGTATGAAAATGTTCATAAGTTTTTAGAAGCCATGTTGGAGTTTGTGTGGATTTGGAAGCTTTGTGAGGGCCAAGTTGTTATGTAATGTTTTCGACACCTTCAAAAACTAAAACATGATTCAACTATCCAAAAACCACAATAATGTTCATGAAAAAACAACCAAAAATCTGTGGCTTCAACAAATTACTAGCTTCAACAAAAGCTCATTGCTAAGGTTGTCAGATTGACTAAAGTGTCAACATTAACCAAACTAAACAACCTAGTTTAGACATGAGTAATAGGTTAGTAAAATACTTGTTAAGTAAATTAAATAACGACCTAATAGGCTATCTATGTAATATAAGCCTATTATGTAGTTTATTCATTAATGAAGACCTTCTAAGTTAATATCTTAAATGGTCTATGTAGGTATTGAAGGTGCTTGAGCTTATTAAGTAAACATACTAGTTATATAGGTAGTTTATTAACCTAGACATCGTAAGCCTAATAAGCATTTATGACAATTTAATGTTTATTCCTTATTACATTATAACATATTAAATTTGAGCTTTAAAATTTTATTAAAAAGAAAGCACATTTTTTCATAATTGTTATAAGTATATACTATTGGATTATGATTCAAATTTAGAGTTTGGGAAACCCTAAATTAATTAACATTTCTTATCCAAGTCTATAATAAATAAAATAAATCTACCATGCATTTTAGGGGGGATTTTATATGCAAAATAATGCAATATATATATTTTTTAAAAGTGAAAGAAATTAGCTTGGAGATATTAACAAATGGTAAGAGATATACCTTCTTTTATGTTTTGTTACAAATTTTATATAGTTATTAAAAAAAATAAGGCTAAAATAAATATGTGTGTGGATATTGCAAAATTATATGAAACCTTAACCTTAAATGCAATAGTCATATTCAAAATCATTTCAAAATAACCCGTAGGTGATTAAGGTAAAACTTGAAGTGAAAAGGCGACTTTAAATGTAATAACCACATATAAAGTCATTTTGAAATACGCAATATGTAATTTGGGTGCACCTTTGGTTTGGGTACGCAAAATATGTCTTGTTATATACCTAAATTAATTATTATTTTGAATTAATTTTATGACAAAATGTATGTTTTGCAATGAATGTAAAAAACCAGAGACTATTATGGGACTTATATGTGAGTATTGCAATGAATGTAAAAAATGAATGATTATTATGGTACCTATATGCGAGTATTACAATGAATGTAAAAACCAGTGACTATCATGGGACCTATATGTAGGTATTGCAATGAATGTAAAAAACCAATGACTATCATGGGACCTATATGTGGGTAATGCAATGAATGTAAAAAACTAGTGACTATCATGGGACCTATATGCGGGTATTGTAATGAATGTAAAAAATCAACGACTATTGTGGGACTTATATGCAGGTATTACATATTTGAAAATGGTCTTATGGAATTTTTGATAGAAAATGATGTAAGTATTATATGTTTAAAATGTGTGTATTGTTTTGAAAAAAATTTAGGCGATATGATTCCTATTACATTAGATGTAAATATTAAACAATGTTCATTTTGATATTTGTAAACATTAGACAAATTAACGTTACCTATTCATATGGGCCTATTTATGGTTTGATTCTTACATCTAAAGTACTAAGAAAATTATGACCAAGAAGACATATATGATTAACCATAAACCCATCAAATAAGTGTGATTAAAAGAAAATATTATATTGATAAAAGATGTACAAAAATGGGTGGATGAAAAATTGCTAAAAAACCCAATGGAAAAAAAAGGTTCTTTATAACATATCAAAGGACCAAAGTTCAAAAATTGGGTCATCCAAAAAGTAAAAAGGCTGAAAAAACCTAACTAACTATATAAAAAAAAAACCCTAAGCCATATTAATATCTACAATCCCATGTGTAGTTTAATAAGCAGTTGTTGCATTTATAGCCCTTGTTGCATGATGAGTAATGTAGAAATTGCGACGTTGCATTTCAACTTGAACTGCATTTACAACAAATTCTTCCTTTGTTGCCTCTTCAACCTTATAAACATCCAAAAACCATCAAATTAAACCCTAACACACCTTGGATGAAATAAAATTATATATAAAAAAAAAATTAATTATTATTTTAGATTCATGAACATTTTAGATTCATGAAAATCCAATACATCTATCAATTGTTTTGTTCGATTTATTTTATTAGATTTTTGATCCTAATTTTTTACCTGGCATGCCATTTTCAATTGTCGTGCATATACACAATGGGTGGATTGAATCATTTATTGTAAATCTTCATCCTTCTCCATTCATGGTGTTGCATTTTGAAGCATGCTTCCCATGCCCCAGGCATTGAAACCTAACATTTACAATAGTTGCTTTGAAGCTAATTAACCAAAGCTAGTTTTGGGAATGGTGAACATTGTTTTGTAATAGTTACCAGCTTATCCCACCCGTGTTGTGTTTTGGCACAAGCGTGACTAGCAAGCTTTTGATCATTCCGCCTTTGCACAGCCATGGCGTTTCCTAAGATGTGAACATTCATTTTGGCATGGTCTTGATATCAATGACCTCCTTCAAAAGTTGAAAGCCTCCTAGGTTTAGCCTTTTTTGCCACCAAGCCATGCACCTCCATTAAATGCTTGGTCAACAACCATTTGGCATAATATGCAATAATGCAAATGCCAACATTACACTTCCATTTCGATCCAACCTTCATCCATTTTTTGTCCTCCCAAGCCAAATTAAGTGGACAAGGGGGTGCCAGTGGTTGAGAAGCCTGGTCAGTTTCAAGTTCTAAACCTAAACCAAAAAATATCAAAAAAAAAAAATCATTACTTTGTAATAAAAAAATCCTAACCCTAAAACCTTACACATAAAGAGTTCAAAAAACAAAATGCCAGTATTACAAAACCTAAAATCACACAATCATATACAATTCCTATAAACTTCAATTGTTTTCAGGTATTGCAAAAAAACAATTGACAAAAAAAATCCTTCACCTTCCATCAAATGATGGAAGGTGCAGATGTAATTAAACTTTAAAAAACTTGTACAATTTTTTTTATCTGCATTTAATGTAATGTAAGTAAATTCTAAATTAATCTAACCCATCATTTTTCAATTGAAATTCTCAATTTATATTGAGAATGATTTCACCATTTGAATTGTAAACTGTCATCTTTATCAATTTTAATCCACATAGATTGTTTGATACATCAATTTTCAATTTTCTTTTTTGATGAAACAACATTTTGCTCCTCCTCAAATTTCAATTTTGATGGAGCAACATTTGGCTCACCAATTGTCTGATATGATGAAGTAACATTTTTCTCAGCAATTATCTATTCTAATGAAGCAACATTTTGCTCAACAATTGTTTATTCTGATGAAGCAACATTTTGCTTATGAACTTCCAAATCACCACCACCTTTCTTCAATTTCCTTCCTTTAGCCATTACAGCTTTCAACATTAAAAAAAACCACCATTTCATTGTTAATTTTCAATTTTAATGAACAAAACGAAAAGGACCAAAAAAAAAAACAAAAAACAAAAAACAAAACCACCTATTGCCATCACCTTCTTCACAACACCACCACCATAGAAGAAGGTGACAACATTGATGTTGTCACCTTCTTTGCAACAACACCGCCAAAAAAGATGAATGTAGTTCCCATCGCCATTTTTTTGCAACAAAGCCATTAAAGGTGACAAAAGTTGTCTTCTTCTTCTTTTTTGCTATAACACAACCACATAAATTCTTAAGCATAAATTATAAGGCAACAACATAAGCTGTCGTCACCTTCTTCGTTGTAACATTAAAAAAAAAAAGGCAAAGGCGACAATAACCTTTTTCCTTACAACAAAACCAAAAAGAAGGTGACGGCACTGCCAACAAAACCAAAACAAAAGAAGGCGATAACAGTTGCCTTCTTCGCTACAACAAATTAGAAAACAAGAAGGTGTCATCACCTTATTTGTTATAGCAAAACCAAAACAGAAGGCAATGGTAGTTTTGTTACTATCGCCTTTTTTATTGAACCAAAATGAAAACAATAGAATGTGACGTCGCCTTCTTCGCTACAACAAATTAGAAAACAAAAAGGTGTCATCACCTTCTTTGCTATAGCAAAACCAAAACAGAAGCCAATGGTAGCTTTGTTACTATCGCCTTCTTTATTGAACCAAAATGAAAACAAAAGAATGTGAGGTCGCCTTCTTCATTATAACAAAAAAAAAACATGGCAATGGCAACTTTGTTGCTGTTGCCTTTTTTGCTACAATAAAATGAAAACAAAAGAAAGGGATGGCACCATTGCCGTTATTGCCTTCTCTGTTGTAATAAAAACAAAAATAGAAGGTGTCGTCGCCTTTTTTGTTACATCAAAACAGAAAATAAGAAGGTAATGGCAATTTTGCTTTGTTGTAGCAAAACCAAAACGGGAAATGACAAAGCTTCCATCGCCTTCTTTGCTACAAGAAAAGAAAAGAAAAAAGTAATGGCAACAAAATTGCTGTCGCCTTCTTTGTTATAACAAATCAGAGAACAAGAAGGTGATAGCACCAAAGTTGCCATTGCCTTCTTTGCTATAGTAAAACCAAAATAGAAGGGCTTAAGGGAGGGAGCTTATGTTCAAGCTCCCACTCTTGATTTCGCTTCAAGCTCCCGTTATGGGTTTCGCTTCAAGCTTTTATTCTGGGTCTTGCTTCAAGCTCCCGTTTTGGGTCTCGTTTCAAGCTCCCATTCTAGGTCTCATTTCAAGCTCTCGCTCTAGGTCTTGCTTCAAGATCTTGCTCTAGGTCTCACTTCAAGCTCCCAATTTGGGTTTTACTTCAAGCTTCCGCCTGGGTCTAGTTCTAAGCGCTTTTGAGTTTTGACGATGGAGTTCATGGGCCCGCTTCAAGCGCATTGTCATGGCTCCCACTCCAACTATTGCCGAGCTCTGGCGATGGAGTGAACACAAAATTAGGTGAGGTAGGTAG
>Ga0116231_10004930_pt1 | contig 26715 bp, 10 predicted proteins | sample S1TSphgellanicum_2_FD_89695 | JGI IMG/M metagenome (GOLD analysis project Ga0116231, IMG submission 89695) | Host-associated microbial communities from peat moss isolated from Minnesota, USA - S1T2_Fd - Sphagnum magellanicum MG | ecosystem: Host-associated > Plants > Peat moss > Unclassified... | reverse complement strand
TGTAGGCTCCCTGTGTTGCTCTACACTAAGTCACGTTGGACGAGCTGGCCTTGGCGCCGGGTGCTGAGGGATGGGTGGGGGTGGGGGGGGGGGGGTTGGGGGGTGCAGATCACTTAACCAGCAACCACCAGTGCATCATGAAGGATGGATGATAAGTGGCCAAGAAACAGTTTTCTGTTAACTTTCACTTTGGTAATTATTAACCATGCTGGTTAGCTCAGTTACATTATTTAACTACCTACCCCATTAACAACTCACAGGCAGGTCGTTAGTTGGTAGGTAGTAAAAGCAGCCTTTATAGCTATGTACAAAGTCTCTATTTCATAGTCACCTATTTTCCTACCTATTTAATATTACTGTACCTCCAACTGAAGTTCAGCACTTCTGTGTTGAATATTTATTTATTTATTTATTTATTTGTTTAACCAAATTTTATTATAAAAAAAAAAGAAAAACAAGGTTAGCCAGTTTCAAATTTTGATTTTTCCAGAATTTCAACAATTGAGAAACAAGTATCCAAAGTATACCTCTTATTGTTTATTTGTAATAGGAACCCGCTGGTTGGGACAATAAATAGTTTTTTCACAAGTTGCGAGTTCAATTCTCAACAACTTTGACAAATATAAAACAAAATTTTTTTCCCCATGTTTCAGCTTGATCTTTTACAAATTATTTTGTGCCAGACATCAGTCATAGATACGATATATAGAACCTTCGTCTTCCAAAATGGGTTACCAAAGCGAAACCAGGTATGTATTAACTCAGTTGAGGTTCCTCCACAACTGAGTCATAACAGACATCCAGTACATGGATGGTGCGCTTGGTGGGTGTTGGTTCACTTTGGTCGAAGCTTTTGTGACACTGATCTTTTGGCTATTTTGCCCCACAGGAGCATCAATTGTTCGTCTCCAGCCCTGGCATAGTTTTGAGGATCCACGAGCTTCCACCCTTTAACCTGACTCTCTCTCTCTCTCTCTCTGGCAGTGAAGAAGAAGAAGAATCAGGACTGACTTATGAGTAACCCCAAAACTTGCTAGATTTGCTACAGTTAGGTCTGCAAGAGCTTTCTTAATGGAGCTTGCAGATCAGAATGAGACTCTTACCTACCTAAATCATCGCCACTGGACTAAGAGCTCATGCGAACCAGAGCTGAGGTGGGTCTGATTCTGGTAATGCCAGTGGCTAGGGCATTACAAGATGTAGAGAAGTTAATGATTTTTAGTTCTTCAAAAACAAAATCCTGTGATACCTGGTGGGTATCTGGAAAGTACGCACTTGGTATCATGGGCAAAAAGACAAGGGGAGCATTTCAGAAAGCAAACATGTACCATGGATTCTCACATTTTAGTGTTCCTCCAAATACACTACAAATCTTGTTCTAAGTGGTTTCTACATACAAACTAGGTAACTTGCAAGAGCCCAGTTCTGGTAGGTAGCAAAAATTACAGACAGATGTTTAAATTTTGATTCTTTTCCCATTAAAAAAAATTATTGGATTTGGCTAAATTTTATTATGGATGATGGTTGCCACCACTTCAGCTACATGGTGATGGACTTGTAGAAATCTAGACCCTAGTACCAAGGAGAACCCAAAAGCTGAACTTATGGATATAGGATGTAGAGCCCTAATCAAGCACTACCTATCCAGCCCTCTTCTAAATCAATTCCATTGGCATTCAAAGAGAGGAACCTAACCAGACATGTCTAAAGGCAAATCATACTTGGTCGAGTTCTTTGGGAAATTAAAAATCAAAGAACCATTGATCCCAGTAATTTCAAAAACCTTAAACAACCTGCAATTCTTATGAAAGAACCAGTCCAGTTATTTTGGATTTTTCAAGTCCTTCGAGGACAGTGAACAGGTGTAGGGCCGATATGCCTATCATCAAACACTAGTCCATCAGCCTATCATCAAACACTTTGCCTTTTTGAGTGATTTAAAATGTTATAATAGTGTCTTCTCAAGCTCTACAAATCATCTTTGAAATGCAAAGCCAAAGGAGCAGCCAAAAGCAGCAGGAAAGAGAATACGTTTTTTCGAATTGCAAAACGTGTTTTTGTTCAGTTTTCTTCATTTTGACCCCTCTTATTTTATCAGTGCATAACTTTCTCATGGTTTGTTCAAATTGAGCAATTTAAACTACTCTGAAATTTCCATCTTAAGCTCTACAAATCAGCTTGTAACTCTAACGGTAACAGCGTAATATTTAAGGATTTTGTGAGGGGTTCACAAATAGGCTATGAGCTGTTCGATTGAAATCTTTTACAGGGGGAACTTAACTTGTTCACCTTTCATTCATTTTTGTCAAATTTTAATACAACAGATATGGCAACAGAAGGGTTGCATCTACTTTTTGGACACCATAAACAATGGGCCCTCATGCAAAAATGGCAAGCAAAACCTATGTTAAGTGTTCAGAAATTGGCCTGCCTACCCTATATCGGCACTAGTCCTTTGATTTTGTGAGAGTCATGGTTATGAATCCTAAGAATTGTCATGATAACTGCTGGGTCTCTTCCTGTTTCAATTAATCATCCAACACTACATATATATACACCGATCAGCAGCCACGGGCTCTAATTCCTTCTGGAACACCCACAAGTTTGGTGTTTGTGCATAAAATTACCAACTTTTCCCTCTTTTTTCCTTCACCCTTTTTTAGTATTTGCAAATGCACCCTTGCACTTTTTGTGGACTGTATATATCACTTTTGCTAGGGATTTTAGTGAGTGCTTTGTGAAAAATAAAATTTACACAAGAAAAATTTAATTGAGAAAAAAATGAATAATTTAAATAAAAGTTTGTGTGGTGGTGATGGATTTTCACATGCATACATAGTTGTGCATTGATATTTTGGTTGCATCAATATTTTGGTTCAAAATCAGAAATGCAAAAAATGTTGAAATAAGTTTTCATGAACAACTTGATTTATTATGTTTTTGCATGATTATTTTTTACACATGTGATTTGCACTTGGGGCTACAAATTTTTTGCCCAATGAATGTAAACAATCAAATGGCCAAATGGCTTAAAAAAATAGTTCATTTCCTTGTAGCCTTAAAAAAATGAATTTTATAAGATTCAAAATTCTCATATGATTTATAATCCAATCAAATGCATCCAATGAACATTGTTAAAACGTCAATGCAAGGACATACAATGTTTTTGAAATCAATTACATTATTTAATGCATTCATTTCAATTCCTTTTTTTTAAAATCCAACTAAGACAACTAATATAAATATAATATGATAAAAACCCAAAGTTGGGCTATGTAGTCCTTCTGGGAACCCGAATTCTGAATTAGCCCTATAGTCAGGCCAACAAGCAACATGCAAAAGAAAGATCCTCCCAAACGCTTAGGAATTTCTAACTATTTATGTGTAACGTAAAGTTGAAGGGTGGGTCCCTTCTCAAAAGACAGGATCAAGGACTAGGTAGTAGCCAAGTTTGGCCCCACTTGTAGGGAACGTCCCCCCAGTTTTTGGCTTGACTGATCACAGAAGGTGAAACTTATCGTGAACCTAACATATGTAGATCACAAAGTGTAAGAGAGAGAGAGAGAGAGATCTTACCTTATTTCTTAATAGTGGCAAAATATGCCTACAAGCCTCCTTGTAAGTGTAAGATCCCTCCCACTCATACAAAGTTGGCATAAGATTCCTCCACTCATAAGGAGTATGTGTGCATAGGCATAAAATCTTTCTCACTCTTGAGGACTAGGCTTCCTCTTTCTAGAAGGGATATTCACGGATATAAGATGCCGTCCCCACATACTCAGGCACACAAATTCTTCAAGGGCCTTTCAGGCAGAATATTGTCATCTACCCATTAAGGATCAAGGTATGATCTAATAAATTATCTTACTCCACAAACACAGAAGAACAAGTTTCCTTTGAACCTGGGTGGGATTTATAGAAAATCTTACAACCTTGTCACTTTGTCTCCTTTACAACTGACTTGGCTCCAGTTGTTATCCTACGAGTCTAGGTTCTTTTGTGTATGGCAAGGACCAAAAGCACACCCATTATGAGAATGAGGTGGCCTGGAGCAAGGTGGGAGCCAAGTGCAGGACTCGAATAACTGCACCATTTGAGGTCCTTACCACTGTTGGGTGGTTCTTAGAATGACAGACAGATGACCGCCAGTTATCAACTCTGGGTATATACTCAGTTACTGACTGGTTCTCACAATATTCGCAGAATCGATTTTGGTAGATAATTGCAATTTAAAACATATGAAAAAGTCAAAGAATACGCCAAAGAATTGCCAGTTCTTGGTTGGTTCTCTCATGAAAACCTCAGGTTCTTTAAGGTTTTGAAAGAATTGGAACCGACAATTCTTTGATTTTTAAACTCTTCAATAAAGTGGAATTGTGTGTTTCTCTGATTCTGGAATATTTGAAGAACCAGAACCAACGGTTCTTTACAAATTCAACAAAACAAAACAACACTGATCCTTAACAATGTTTGCTGGTTATTGTTTTTTTCCAATAACCAGGCCAGCCAGGTAGGCTATCAAAAAAAAATTTGAAAATTTAGACCAGCTTTGAAAATCACTGGATATATTGCCTACGTAGGGTAGGTTATAATTTTTAAAGATTTAATTCAATTTAAAATTTCTGTTTTTTCTGTTTTCAACTGTAAACATGTGTTGGGTCTTAGGATTGATAACCTAATATTGAGATGAAATTGCAATCATCTGAGTAGGTTATTAGAATTTGAAAATTCAACAACGAATGGGTGTAAGTTATCCACCCAGTTATCAATAAATCAATAAACAGCTGGTAGATGATCAATGACCCCATTGATAACCGGGGGTTTTCTTGATAACCGGCCAACACTTATCCTTAAATGGTGCAAAGAACCAATGACATTTTGTTTTTAAACAACAATTGTGATTTTATTTGGGAGTAGAGGAGGCACCTTCTGCATAAGGTGCGGATTGTCTTTTGAGGCAGAAACCTTATAACAAGGTTAAGGTGCCCTCCACATATACTAGAAAAAATCTACAGATGTTGGAGTCAATGTTTTGTTTACTGGAAAATGTTTGTTGAATTTCAACCTGAAAAAAAAAGAATTTTGACCTACACAAAGGATGGATTTTTCATGAGTGAAAATGGCCCAAATTCACCAGATTTCAAAGAAAAGAAAATCCAAATGACCAGATTTTTATGATAAGTTCCAGTAGGTAGCCAAGAATATATCAGGATTCTGTTCTTTTGGGCCTTGCCTACCAAGGTGAGAAGGATATTGAGTTTAGATTCATTATAGAGTATAGTAGCTTAAGGGACTTTGGCCCCTAGGTAATAAATAATAGGTCTATTTTTATATGAGGATTTTTGAAAGATGATATTTTGGCTTGTGTTGAAACTTGAGACTAGATAGAGAGTTATAATATCTTGAAGGATTTTGATTTCTTTTAGAGGATTTTTTGAAGATTACATTTTGGCATGGTGCAATATTTGAGTTTCCATAATTCTTCTTTTGCCTTAAGATACTTTTTAATGTAAATTTGCAAGGCCACGCTGTGGCACACCCCTTGTTTACTTTCAACTTTAATATGTAGTATGTAGCCATATTTGGCTAACTTATTTCCTGGATGATCACCACTGTGACTACATCACAAAATCCTTAAAAGAAACCATGCTTGGTGTTCTTAAGCTGGACAAAAGAAAGTCATCTGGGCACTATAACATATAAAGGTGAAGAACAACAACCACCTAAAATACATCATTTCACCACTATAATGTAAAAGATGAAGAGTGAGCTAATAGGTAGATCCACCATAACCAAAATGTAAGAAAGCTTTAATCGATTTATCTTCACAAACACTGAAGTGCTGGGTTGGAAAGAATAGTCATTGTGGCTAGTGTATGCATCACATATTGTTGGTCGTATATATATACATATATATGTATACCTTTTTGTGCATATAACCCAACCCAGTCTGCAAAAAGCATCCAAATGATATACATATATCTGTTCTCTTAGGTCATCATTCAGTTTCATTTATGGAGAAAACTTGAATTGCATGTGGATGAGGATGCTATCAAGGCAACAAAAGGGCAACAAATTATGTGACTCTCATCAAGAGGTTATCTTTGATAACCTGACATAGTATGAATGTTGGGGATGCATGTGACCTCCCTCATGGATGGATGAAAAACATGCACAATCCCTTCATACTTTAAGTTTGGTTCTTTCTGTTTTGGAGTGAAAGCCCACTTAACCAACCTGTATCAGGCTGTGTGTTTGAAAAAAAAGTTTGTGATGTTGTCAAAGTGATGATCATCCAGAAGCTGATTTTGCCAAATTTGGCTATTAATAAATTTTGAAAAATAATAATTTAATGTCCATATAAATTTTTTTGGTTACCCAATTTGAACCTGTGTAGAAATGTGGTGATACTTTTAGATTTTTTAGGATTTAACAAAAAAAATTGGTGATTTCTTTTTCGAAAAAGCATTGAATTTGTGGCGCAAAAGTCCAATTTTTTTGGCAAAAGTGAAAAATTTCACACAAAACAAAAAAAGGCCGGACCCAGGGTTGAAATAGAAACATGTTTTATTTGGAGTATGTAGAGTACCCTAAATCTAGGCTTCTATGATTAGTTGAAAATTAAGGATTTGCTTGTAATTAATCATGAAAGAAAAGAAGGAGACTTGCATCAACTTGAGTTTAGATAAGCTTGTCTGTGCAGGACAACTTTATTAAAAGAATGTTTTAAATGAATCATGAAAGACAAGCTTGTTTAAGTGTCATTAAGTGCCAAAGTAAGGAAATGAAGATACCCGTGTTGGACCGGTATCAACTTTTGAACATACCAGACTGGTCCTGGTAATTGGTTCTTTTTCTTTTTCTCATACCTGGCAGGTACTGATATTGGCTACCATCATACCAGTCTGGTACTGGTATTAGATTGAAGGCTGGTTTTTTTGTGGTATATGGCAGGTATAAATCTGGTATTGGTAGAGGTATAAGTAAGGTACATTCCTAATATTACCTCGGGTCCCATACCAGACTGATGTTATTATAAGGCTGGTATTGCCTTTGGTCATACCTGACTGGTAGGTTCTTCATTATCCATATTGATATCAATACCCTATACCCATGTTGCATCATATATACTAGTATAACACTGGAAGATACCCTTGTAGGTGTACCCTTTTTAACCCTTGAACTGATGCTTTTCCTGCTAATTTTTGTATCAGTCATCAGTGTGGTTGTGGTCTGACTAAATGCAAACGGGGAGAAACAAAACGCATACCTATGAAATTCATTGGTCTAGATTTTGGGCATATAGTTAGCTCAATATACCCATCCCTCTTGAGAATCTCAATGCTCCGATTCGTTGTCAAGCAACAAGTTACAACCCATAACCTTGAACCTTTGTTCATTAATGACCTGCTAGTTAACACAAGGCACCACCTGGGCCTCTGATTGGCCCAATGGACTAAGCAACTGGCAAGAGTGCGTAGGTTACCATGAATAGTCAAGGCTTGTGAGCACAAAGACCAAATAGGCGAGGTATGTGAGTGTAGAGACTAAATAGTCAATGCACATGAACATAGAGACTCTTCGAGGTAACCACACTCCTCAACTATTCATGGTGAATAATGTGCTCAAGTTCATTACTAGACATAATTGATTATATGGTTTATGGGACATAGAAGAGTGTGAGTTATGGGGTTTTGCCAACTTGTGACAACCAAGGTGCAAAAATAAATTTGGGTGGTACAAAAATGTCATAAGGCAATAGGATAAACCATATAATTGAGGAGCCCGTGTCCAATGATATCTGGTCATGTTAACAAGATGCTCCTTACAATCAGTTATGATTTGGTAACCCTTCACTACTTGGATGTGCATCTCATAACCCCTCGCTACTTGGATGGAAAGAAGGAATGGTATGTCAGGTAACCCATGAGAGGGCTCCAGTTACTCAATGAATTTGTGCCTTGCCTTACCCAGTAACTAGTGCCTTCTTGCTGGTCACCTAGTCCATATTGCACCTTCTAGACTGGAAAGATTTTCCTTCACATGTGCTTTAAAACATCATCAAGCTCCTAACCTTTAATGTAACCTGTGACAGTGTTCCCCTTCCTACCTTATGCCAGGGGAGACAAGTAGACCAGATCTGTAATATTCAAGAGAGGTGTTTGTTTATTTGTTTGTTTTGTTCGGATGTGAGTACACTATATAACTCTTGCAAACTCTGGAAGCCTGCTCCACTTTTGATACCACTAGAAAGCCCTTGATTAGGTGGTGTGCATGTTTGTCACTTCACAACTTTTGGATGGATGGATGAAAAGAAAATTTAGAATTTAGAATGATTTTTTCTCAGGAAAATCATTTTAAAAAAAAATCTGATTTTTCATAAGAACTTTGAAATTAAGCCAGCTGCATGTGAGAAGAATTTTATTGAGATATAGGTGACCTTACTTACAGAAGGTTTAATATAGTTGAGCCAATGACACAAGGGTCCCAATAGTATTCATTAAAATAGTATCTCCACCCACACCAAATATGTGTGCCTCTGTCAATGTTTAGCACATGCAAAAAAATAGTGTCTAATACTTCATCCAAAGTATGTGAGTCTAGACTAGACTGCACTCACTGCATTCAAAATAATGTGCAAGGTCCTGTAAGTCAGATAAACCTGCACATTATGTGCTTGTCACCTAGGAGCTGCATGGTTTTAATCCATGTCCTGAATTGTTGTAGTGACATTTTACACAGGTATTCATTTTTTAGGAATGAAATATTGCTGGTTGGTGAATTTCAACAACTTCTAAATTAGCCATCGTCCTTCACTTGTGTTTGTTCCATCCTACCAGCCTACCTACCAACCGAGCATTCACAAAAAGCACAAGAGGAAAAGTTAATATCTTCATGATAACCACATCATTAAAATAATAGCCAGTACTCAGAGGATGCACCTGGATTTATAGCATAGTGCATGTTCCACTCTATTAGTGTTCTGTAAGGGGGCTGAGGTCCTGCTAACTAGACTTGCATTCTGAATGATATTCATGCAGCAATACTTTGTGTGTACATTATTAAGCTCACATTTTTGTACAAGGAAATACAGACAAAGATCAACAATTTTACATGCAAAAAATGAAACTCTGACTGATCCTTCCTGCTGGATTAAAATTAAGTGTGAGGAACCCACATGGACCATTGCATGTTACAATTTTTTTTCGCCATTAATTCAGGAACAGCCCATCTGCAACAGTGATTGATTCTATTATACATGAAACAGATTTCACCAATCTTATAATTTGTTTTGACTCTTTTGTGTTCAGTATCAGTGAAAAAGAATGTACCAGATCTCCGTGCTTTCAAATCGTTCCCCAATCCCCAGTATGATTAATGAGCCCCCTATGAGCCTCGGCCCTTTTTAGGACAATTTACCTCTTCGTTGGAAATCTGGTTCAATCTACTCATCCATGAATGGTATTACAAATCCAACTGGTAGACTCAAAGCTTACACATTTAAATATATTTCATAAAAATTTCTGGGCCAAAATCAAGCAATGGGTGCTGAGTTAGTTTCACACTGAAAATGAATTATAAGAATCTAGCGATTTTTATAATTTTTTCTCAATTTTTCTGATCAAAAACCTCCAAAATCATTTTTTTTTCAATATTTTTTTTAAATGTGCTTCTAGTCAAAATTGGATCGATAAAAAGGAGGCTCGTACAATATTGAGTGCAAGTAGCAAGGTTCACAAGGTAGAGGCCCAATGCATGCACTTGTGGTATCAAAACCTCATCCAAATCCATGCAAAAATTCCAGTCAGTAAAACATCTGAAAGAAAGCTCTCAAAAGGCCATGTAGCAAACCCACCTAAAATTTGGAAAATATTTAAATTTCCATTGCACCCATCCATTTGAAATTCCAAATTTTGAAAATCATTTTTGGCTTATTAGGCGTTTAGAGGTTACATATACACATGTTTGATCTAATCAGCTGCTTTGTCAGTTGGATCAAAGATTAGGCATCAAACCTTTTCCTTACTTCAGGGGTGATGGCTCAGTGGTCTAGACCCTAACTGGGACCTAATATAAGGTTTTGGGTTCAAACCCACTGGTGTGCAGGTGATGAAAGCCCTGCTTTAGCCCCTGTGCCTAGTGCTTGACTTGGGAGTGGTGCCAATGACTTGTCAGGCTCAGGTCTGATGGGGTTTTTAAATGCTTTTTAAATAATAAAAATATTCTTCACTATAGAATTAAGGTGTGTGTGTGTGTGTATGAAAGGAGATTTCAAATTGGGACCAGGTAAAAATTATATTTCTAGATCTTATAAATGAGAAAATTGCTGCCAGTCATCCTCCCTTCCACCCATGTTTGAATGACTACTAGGAGCTGCTGCTTGCTGCAGGCAAACAACCTTAAGGTAGAAGGCATCCATCCATCTTTAGTAATTATTTCATGGGGTGGTGGCATATCATATCCAGAAATGCTGGTGAAACTTGCAACGCATTTCATGACAAATACTTACACACACATTATATATATACATATATAGCTTTGGAAATGTATTCATGTCCAAGCAATAAATAATATATTAACAGACAATAGTTTCATTGTAAAATTTAGAGCATGAATGGAACATGGTCCATCTGGCCTGCTTCCTATTGCATGTAGCTCTCTATTGCTGCACTCTAGTTTTGTTATTGATAAAGTGAATCATAGTCTCTCCTTTTTCCCCATAATAATATGTGAGCCTTACTTGTGAAGGCATCATCATGATCTTTGTCAGGAAGAGAGTTTTGTGTGCAAGAAGGTATCTACAAAAAAGACCGTCCCCTGGATGAAAAGGAATCTCCAGGAGGAAATACAATAGACAAACGACTTTAGACACTCAATAGAACAAAGCCAAAGTGTAAATTCCTAATCGTGTGTAATGGGTCCATTATTTTTGCAACTTTTATTGTGCCACCCCCGCCCCCCAATACTTTCTGGGCACTAATTCTAGCTTCCATTGTAAGGCACTAGATGTGAGCTTTCATTGTGAGGATCATTACAATACTGGCCTGAAATTAACTTCCCCACAGGTTCCCCCCTGGTGTGCTTGCCCAACCCCTTTACCTTTACTATGAAAGGTCATGGAGAGCTTGTCTTTGGGGGTGGTGGGTTACTTGGGAATCATATGGAATGGGTACAACTCTGGTTGAATAGGGTGGGGTGCTTCTATGGGGACTGCTGGCCAATGTTCCAGAAAATTTGGTGATGGACCAATCAATGTGGCTCCTTAAAAAAACAAACTCTGGGCACTACGCACACTCTTAGAGCAGCTCCACTGGTGCTCAGTATATGGCCCTGTAAAAGAATATTGGATGAAGAAAAGTCAAAACATGCCGGTTTGGCTCAACAAACTGGTTGTGGCCCAGCATTTTTTCCACAGGATGCTGAGGCTGGCAAAAGGCACCGCAGTGCCGAACACCTTCTTTTGATTGGCTATAGTCCAGGTGGGTTGCCATTAGTAGGCTCCCACCTATTTGTACTCTCAGTTTTAGTTTTATGAGTGGAATTGGAAAGAACTTAAGTAACTAAACTTGGATGTGAGAAATATTTTGCAGTGATCTTGCGGAGAGAGCACTGCTGGACATGCTAGGAAGTGGTATCTGAGACAGACAAGACATTTAACCAACTATATGTCTCTACCAGGTTGTCCATAGTGCATGGCTGGGAGTAGGGTTTTTATTTCCAATTTTGTGACGTAGCCAAACTGGCAATCATCCACAAGAGAAAATAGCCAACTTTGGCTACAGGTCAGAGCGGAAAGTAAAACATTTATGAATCCTGCTATACTTTGGTGACTTGCTGTAACATAATTGTCTAAACATGGTGAGTTCAGAGTTTTTGCCCTCAGTGACTATGGTGCTCTTTTTTTTATTTATTGCCAAGTGGTGAAAATTTGCCCCAAAAAATGCGGGTAGGCCCTGGTTTTAAGTTGATTATGCAACTAATTCTTGCATTTTCAAACGTCAATAATAAAAACTAGTGTTGGGCAGATATATATAGACTGTAAAAAGTCAGCTGGGATATGGGAAAAATCATATAATAAACATGTTGTTATTATTATTATTTCCTGACAAGACTATCAATGTTCTAGGGAAAAATAGTTAAACATATAAGCAATTATTCATCTTATGAAGTTTGTGATGTGCTAGTTGAACTTTGATCACTTGTCATGATGTGATGGACTTCATGAAAAGCAATTAGCACATATTCAGATGTATAAATTCTAAAGCTGGATGGAGATTACATAAAATGGTGTAAGGTATTTCAACTTCTGTTGTCATATAGATCACATGCCACACAAGTTGGTCCATGCTCACTCAAGTAGGTCACTACTGTTTGTAGTTATTGTGTACCATTTACATTTCAAGGGTATTATTTGTCTCCGTAACTTTGAATGAAATGCATGTCAATATCTTATAACCTTATTTATTAGTGAAAGTTGGAAATTGATAAATGCATGAGCTTATTTGTAAATGAAAATATATATCTTTACCTTAACCTCTTATTTTTCTTCATAAACTTTTATATAAAAAAAGTACAACTTTAAAGGTATCAATTGACGCATGCTCCTATATAGGGTAGTACTTATGATAAAATCCAAATATGTAACATTTTAAAAGTGGAAATGGACAAGAAACTCAACATGAAGGAAGAAGACTCAAGATGAACATTAACATCCAATTGGGAACAATGTGTGTGTGTGTGTGTGTGTTTTGGGTCAAAGTTTCACAAAATTTTGACCTCAAAATTTGTTAAACCATATTTTGTCACAAATTTTGTGCTTTATGAAAGGCATTTGCTTAATCTTTTAGAAACAAATTCTTTTGGTTGAAATTTTTGCCACATTTGTACACATGGTTTAATTTGGGGCAATTGTTTTTGCTAGTCAATTACAAACTTTTCCTTGTTTGACACTAAATATCCTTTGAGACGACAATTAAGGATGTTACATCAAAAAATGACAAATAAATAACATTGATTGAGACAAGTTGAAGGATAGGAAAAGGAGTCACTTTATATCTTTTTCTTTTTTAAATTAGTGATGTATTCAAGTAAATGCAAGCTAAGGTGCATCATTTTTGGCACATGACACATTCCATAGAAGTTCATTTTGTAAACTCAAATTAATGGTATCATTGGTTAAATGTGGACTATGTGATGAAAATTCACAAGAAGAAATTTTGTCCTTTTCCACTACCCAAATTCACTAGGTTTTTAGTGAAATGGAACAAAAATGACTACTATAGTACTTGAATAAATTCAGCATAAATTTATTTATTTTTCATTTTGCCAAATTTTTGAAAAATTATTTACCATTTGTGCTAAAACTTTAATAAAATCAAAAGTTCAATTATCAAATTTGAATTGTAGACCTTCGAGTACTAAGATTTAAGATTAAAATAGTTTGGACATAGTTAATTGTTCCACAACTTTGAAGAGAAATCGTTTATTATTCTATATACCCATTATTTATCGAAAATTTCAGAATTAAAAAACCTAGTGCCAAAGTTAAAATTAAAATTTTAATTAATTATTTAGCAGTTTATTGCCAAAATTGTTCAAGTAATATGGTAATATGTAGCTTGTTATGTGTGTTTCAATACATATTAATGAATGTTTTTCATCTCTTGTCTAATAAAAACTATGCAACATTTGAATAATGGTTTCAATAAGTTCAAAGTGGATGATTCAACTCAGGTAAAAATGTTGATAGTTCAAGAAATGTGAAAAAATTCACCAAACCATTCAAGTGTAATTGCAAAATATTGAATTGCATGTGTTTCAATATATGATAATAAAAGCAAGATGCAATTTGTGAGTAATGGTTCTAACATATTAAAAATGAATAGTTCAATTAATGTACACATGTTGATAATTGAAGAGATGAAAAAAATCATTAATTCAATCCAATATAGATGCATGGTTTTAAATTATTACATGTGTTTTAATAAATTATGGTCAGTGTAAAATGAAATTCATAAGTAATAGTTCAACTCATGTACCATGTTGATAATTGAAAAATGTCAAAAAAATCATTAATCCAATATAATGCATAATTTAAATAAAGTTAGAAGCCCCCTCAATTTTCACATCAACAATTTGAAATTATAAAAAAATGAAATAGAGTCCAAATATATACTAATAAATGAACAACATAGTGAATGTAACAACTATGAACAATATTGACCATTAATTAGTGCAACAAGTCACTTACAAACTTAAGATAATGTAGTGAAATGTAGTCAAATCAAACAGTCATCACAATATGTGACGGTGGAAAAGGACAATATTTCTTCTTGTGATTACACAAATTTGATCCATTGAAAAAATCAACCACCTTAATACCTCTATAATATATGTTAGGGGAAGAAAACAAAATCTAACAAAAATTGATTGAATTGAAGACTTTTTTTTAAAATGGCCCATAACATTTTTGTCAAGGTTTTCCCAAACAAAATTTTTAATCTAGGTTTTTTTTTTAAAAATGGTATCATATACTAAATCCTTATAATATTTTTGGAATGAAAATAATAAAGAAAATATCAAAATACAAAATGTCATGATTGTTTATATGTGTGCATTTCAAAAGTCCATTACTATATGTCTAATGTATATTTGTTGCATTATGTTATTATGTATGTGTTCAAGTTCAAGTTGAAAAGTTAAAACCATTTGAAAAAGTGGAATATTAATTATTTTATTAGATTTTTATTACATCTCAATTGATTACACCCTATTAAAAAATTATACTATGACACAAAAAGTGATGCACCATATCTAGTATTGACCCATTCAAACATTAAATGATAACACATTTAGATTGAAAAATGCATGAATGGAACATATGTTCACATGTATGACTGTGACAAATAATGAAATGTGTAGGTCTTATTTACATAATTTATTTTGTAAATTTTATCTTTCCAAATTTCTTTTTTTTGAAATATCTTCCAGATTTTGTGAATGGGTCTAATTTGTTTTTGGAAATACTTTTATTGCCTCAAAACAACCATATATTTGTTTGCAAAATTTGGCACATGATCTTTCAAGGAGTTTGTTCATGACCCTTATGAATGGATATAAAACAATTTGCAAAATAATATTTAATCTTTCTTTAATGACAACACATTCATGTGATGTTGGGACATTACCATACCCACAATTAACAATCGGCATTTTTTATTGATATATTTAATTGCTATAAATTATAACAAAAGGGATTCAACAACCTGAATTCTAATATTCTAAAATTTTGACTACTAGGAATAGAACACAACTGTATAATTTTTTGGGAGTTTGATTATTTAGATTTCCAACAATATATATTTTTATTTTCTTTAAACAAGCTTCCTTTTTTAGAATTATTAAACATCCAACTCCAATGGTAGGTATAGTGTGTCAACTATTATATTGTTAGAATATTATTATATTATGTACATATATTTTCTAGTATATTTTGTATATACATAATAGATTAATGAACTCATATACATGCCTTCATAACATAATGAAACCAAGGAAAAAATAATAATGGGGGAATTTTAATGTTTCAATAACATGGTGGTATCAATAATTCATTATTGGTATGGTGTTATATTAGTAACAATAGCAAGATTTTTTAGAAATGACAACATGGCATTATCAATTGATAAAAAAACATTGAATGATCCATTGTTGGATTATGCATTTGGACCACAACAACCTTATTAAAATTTGGTTTCCACTTTGTTCATAGAAAGTGCCACATCTATATCATCATCATCATCAACTTCAAATTTCAAAATTAAGAATGAACCATATCCATATCTAGGATTTTTCTCAGAAAATGGCCATGTTATTGGTATTTTTAGAATTAATTGATACCAAATTGGTTATATATTCATACAAATATATTCATATTAGAACCCCATGGCCAAGGAAAAAGCTCTAGATTTATGGAATGTATTCTAGTAGCTAGGGGGAACATTCTTTTTTGAATTTAGCAAATATGCGAGTAAAAATATAAGCTCCCAGATATTGGTTTGGTAAAAATTATAACTTTAATTATTTTTATAATAGCTTTATGTTTATTTTAGAATATATATATATATATATATATAATCAATTTAAGGTATACATTAATCCACAATATTAGGGGGGGAAAGTAAAAAAGAAATAACATATGTACTAAACATTTTATATAATAGTTGTTAATAGATTCAACTAATTAATATATTAGGAAAATTTAATTATGAACTCTTATTTTATTTTCCATTTTTTTTTTTAATCATGCATCTTTTGCCTATTATTAATAGAAGTTTTATTTGATTGTTAATTATCCCTTGGAAAAGCAAGTTTGTTCAACTTTGTCCTAAAATGATAACTATATTTTGATTCATTTTCTTCTTTTAGCTCATTTCTATTTCTCATTCATAATTTAGATTTGGTCAATTTTTTAGCTTAATAATCAATCAATTATCAAATTCATGTATTTTTGTGAATTGTTTCAAAGTGTTTGAGAAACAATGTTATTAGGGGTGAAAATCCTTTAGGTGTACCACCCACAACAAAAGGGACCCAATTCTTATTATAGTTTTTTTTATGCCTATATTTTGATCTCAATTAAAATTGATCAATCAAAATATATCAAATATTTCATAAGTACCATATATAAGACCACTACAATTTTTAGATTATGTCATAATAATCCAAAAATGTGTCTTTACATGGTGAAAAACTAGGAAAAAAATATTTAAAAGGGTGACATTGTGACAAATTTTGGAACATTGAAAAACATTTGGACCCTTAGATCACAAGGAATCATTAACAACATCAACATAATGTGCAAGATTCAAACAGCATAATAAATCTACCAAGCATGTTGTTCATCATGTACAATGGCTTAGGAGTAATCAATTTATATTTTACTATTACCATGTGAGGTGTTAAACATTTTATTTTGCAAGATCATAAGAATTTTTGTTGGGTGAAATCTTTTGTTATGTTTCTATTGTTCCATTTGTGTATTAGGAATTAGTTGAAGATTGAACTTGCATTGGCCAAAATTAGTATTTCAAATTATAAGATGTATTGGCCATTGATGTTGTTTAATCCCAAAATTTCATATGTCTAAGTTGCAATGAAAACTAGATTGGCCACAAAATTTCTTGACCTTTGTTATAATGAAGCAAATTGTTAAATCATTAAATCAACTACTCTAACATGTATTAGTTCACCATGCAAATGATCCACTTATGAATGAACAATCTTGATCACATTATTGTGCATTTTCATGTTTAAAAAAAAAGGGGGGTATTTAAATAACAATTGAATTACAACATTACACACATACAAAATAAACTGCTTGAAGCCACAAACTTTGGATACATAAATAAAAAATATATGTACATATATATGAGTAGAAGCATGATAAAATATATTTAAAAAACAAGTGCATTTACTTAAATCTATGACATCCATATGAAAACCATAAAATTGCATTAATGTAAGTGGAAATATGGCTAAGCCCCATCCATGCCCTCTATTGAGCTTATAATAATTTATTTTTCTTAAAATAGAACAAACTATGTAAAAAAGGTTCAAAGTAAATAAAAATGAATGATAAATGTTTGTTTGAAGATTTATTTCAACAAAAAATATTCAATGAATAAATATGTATTAAGTTAGGATATAAAGATGATTGCATATTTGAAAGTGATGTTAAATAAACTTTTCACATTTTATTTATTAAAACATATTTTACAAAAAAAATCACAACAATTTTATGATTAGTTTTGTTACTACTTTACATCCAATTCTTACAAAATAATTTTATTACTAGCATTATTATGCTTGCACCCTTACCATTGATATTAGTTTATAATCAATATATTGATAAAAAAATTAGTGATTACTTCCACCTTTTTTTGGAAGTTATTAAATTCTCCAAACTTTTCAAACATTTTCTCAAAAGTCCTTTTGATGTTCAAGATGCTTAAGGATTACCACTGTGGGATCAAATATGATTTAGCATTTTTGTTAGTTTATAACAATTATGCTTTTTAAAAAGATTGCTTTTATTGTTTTTGTATCAATTTTATTTTGGGTGGAGGTTGCCCATCCCAAGAATGTATCTATCCAAAGGTGTTTACTTTCAAAATTCATAAGCAATTCGGTTTGTTTAAGCTAGCCAAGCAACTTATATTCATCACATGAAATTAATTAAATATCAAAGAGGATTCAGTTGAATTATTACGGAAAATTTTGCAAGTATTTAAAACATCAATGTTTTTTCAACTTTGAGATATACTTAAGTGGAAATTCATTTTTTTTGTGAAAATCTTGTGAAAACATATTGCTAAATAGTTTAAACTTTGGGAGTCAAAAACTTAACTAATTTTATCTACAAGTTTAGGTGTTAAATCTTCAACAATGTAAAATCTTGCTTTTGATTTGCACTTTGGGAAACTTCGAAGATGCTAAATGTTCTAAAGTCTTATAAATTTCATTCCAAAGTGATTTCACCAAGTTGAAGATGTAAGAGAATGGTAGAAAAAATCTTATTAAATTCCATAGGCATTTTTTTGGAAACTAGAGGTAGATCAAAATTCTAAACTTTTAAAGTTAAATCCCATGGAAAACATATAAGGCTTTTTGAATTTTTGTCCTAATTGGTGGGTTTAATAATGCAAAATACAAAATGAAAGGAAGAATAAAAATTGTAGTGTATGTGGCTACCACTAAAATGGGTTAACCTACCCCACAAAGGATTCATGAGCAAAATCAAACCCTTAAGTCCACTTATTATTAAGCAAGGGTTTCTAATCACGATAACTTCATCTCAAATCTCCATGGTCATGAGATTGGCATGCACCTTCAACCAATTTTCAATGGGTTTATTATCGGGCTTAAGCTTTTCTCACTTTGCTTGTTTTTGTTTGCACATGGAGTGGCTTGCTTACCTTAGCTCAAATGTTTGTCCTTCTTACAAGGTGCAACCACTAATGGTTGTGCAATGGGTATGTAACAATGTTGGAATTGTTTTTATGAAAATCATTGGTTTTAGTTCTTAGATAACATTTTAAGAACCAATATGTGTCCTGGTTCATTTTGTATTTCATTAAATTTTGAGTGAATTTGAACAAATTTAAACCATGGAAAAATTGGCCAACCTCTTAAGTGAACATGGATTAATTACTATAGAAAAATGAATCCATTAATAATTAATTTAATTCATTAATAGTTAATTCATTAGGTTAGTTTCCTAATGCATGATTAGATTACATTAGGTTAAGCACTTATGAACTTAGCTTAAGCCAACTTAAATTAAACATCTAGGAACCTAATTCACCAATTAAAGATGCAAACGGGTGCAAACAAAATACAATGAACCAACATGATTACTTTAGAAAAGGACTTCATGTTTTTTTTCCCAAAAAAACCTTTTTCATATGAATGAATTTTGGAACAATTTTTTTTGCAATTTGTTATAATAAATGCTTATAGTTATCCTAGTACATGAATTTTTTTTTTAAAAAATCATTTTAAAATAAATACGAATTTTGAAAGTGTCTGGATTCCTTGTAAATTTAATATTCTATTTATAAAAATGATAATAATTTCAAATCATAACCAAAAATTCATTTTGTACAATTTTGTATTTTCTTTTATAATAAGCCACAACTTTTCTTAACACATCATGTAGATTATACTTCATTTATATGTGGTAAAGGACTTTCAAAGTTTTAAAATTTTATATAAATTTTGGAAAGTTCTTTGAATTTTAAAAGTTTTAAAATTCCACATATTTTGAGGTATGAACATTTTTTCAATGTGGCTAATAGGTTTTTATCCTTTTAATTTTTTTACCATCAAATGGATTTTTGGTTTGAATTCCTTGACATTCATATGAATGAAAAAACAACAATTTGCCATGATTGCCATGGTGTAAAATGGCATACCATAAATATTTTCCAATTTTGACTTTTAATTTGTAATCTAATGTTTTTTTTGGCTCGTTGGATTATGACTCCACCCAAATATGAAGGTTCAAACTTTTCACCTCCATGCCTAAATAACAACTCTTTAACCATTGGACCATTATTTAAATATGTGAATTTATTTATTATCACATATTATTATGCACATTCTGTTTCTAACCTTTGTGTAAGTTACCACAAATTAAATTCTTATGTTAGTCCTAGAGGCTACTCTAGGTTATTTTAAAGCTATTTTACATTAATTTATTCTCAACTATTTTAAGCTTTCAACCTTAGATTATTATTTGTTATCTTAGGCTATTCCACCCTAAGCTATTTTTGGTTATTCTAGGTTAATTCACCTTATTTTAAGTTATGTAACCTTAAGTTTTTCAAAATTATAACCCTAAGTTATTTTTAAATATAACTTATAATAGTTTAAGGTGTAATATTCTAAACGTAGAATAACTCATAAAAACCTAAAATAACTAAAGGTAAAATAACTTAAAATAGCCTAAGATATGACCTATAATATCATAGGGTAGAAAAATAAAAAATAACCTAAGGTGAAATAATTTAGAATAACTTAAGGTAAATAGTTGAAAATAGTTGACAACAGCTAATAATAGACGTGATAGGTTACGATGGAATAACCTAAAATGACTTAGAATAACTTTTAAAATCTTGGGGTAAATATTTTTAAATTAATTAATTTAAAAAAATTAATTAGTTTACAATAGTTAAAGTAACAAAAAATAGTCTAAGGTGGAAAAACAAAAATAGGTTAAGTGAAATAACCTATAATAGCCAATAATAGTTTAAGGTAAAAATCATTTAGGATATCTAAAACAACATCAAATGAAGTATATTTACATTCAATTAGCTTTGGTACATATGAATTCAATTTAAAATTCTACACTTAAAATAAAATAACAGTGTAAAAATTGACTTTTGAAACTAAAATTATTTAAACATATTAAAAATTGCAAAAACATGTATCTAGTTCTCTTCTCCAACATAATTTGTACATTTTCATACATCTTGCAAGTGTAAAACATAATGGAAAAAAAACTCAAATAGTCACTTTAGATCGTACAATTTTCTACAAGTTTTTATCTCCAAATTCTTTTATTCCATTTAGTAGAAAACCCATATTTGCAACTAAAATCTAGTTGTAAATTATTCATGTAATTAATTTTCCCATTAGTTGCATAAATCTAGTTGCACCCAACATGTAGTCACAAATGTGATATAACCATGACATCAACAATTTATTCATGGATTATGTATATGGTCAACATATACAATCTCATCCATTGACCATTCATGTGCAATTTGTACATAATCCCCATTTTTGCAATTAAAATATAGCCCATTCACATATTGTCACTCGGTGCAATCAAAATTTGCTACTTGCCGTAATCAAAATATGCCACTTGGCATTGAAGAAAAAGAATTGAAAATTCAATTTATGTAAGTAGGTGCGTGGGTGGTAGGGAGTTAAGTAGATAAATAAGTAGGTAGGTAGATAAGTACATTAGTAGATAAGGAGCAGGTAGGTAAGTAGATTTTTAAATTTAATTTTATATGTAACCTTAGAATCATACCTTTTTCATGGTTCATTCCAAATGACATGTTCTTTTTAATGTTGTTTGTACATTTTCAATGTTTCAAGTGCACCTCTTTATATAGTTTACAAGATTGAAATGAAAAATAAAAAATATAAGATAAATTTTATAGTTACAACTTAGTCATAATTTTTGAATTAAGAAAAAAACATGAAATCTTCAAAATAAAATTAATCATTCAACACATCTATGTTCAAGCTACTTTTATTATGGTAGATGTCCTTTGAAATTTGCATGTTATTGGGAAGGGATAGTGTATTTATTGATGAGATACATTAGTTCAAAATTATGTGATGCTCTTTGCTGCAAATGAGATTTATCATTATGTATGAAATTTACACGATTTTGAAAGTGAACCTCCTTCCCCTACTATAATATTGAAAGTTTACATCGATGTTAAATGTCATAAGTAATGTAGAAATCTATTTTTTTCAAACATCACGGTGATAATTTTTACCAATTTGGTATATGCTACATTAATCAAGGTTGGGTCATTTTGTTGATTCAGTCAATCCTCTCCACATTAATGGAAATCAATGTTTTTATATTATTATTTCTTGGGGTATAATGGGAGAAGATATTATTTCCCAATTTCTAATGAAGGCCAAATAGGTTTCTAAATGGTCAATGTGCAGCTACAAGTTATGTTGATTTTTTCCCATTATTACTAAATGATTTATATAAAAATTTCACCAAAATAATCACTTTTGCCCAAGTCATATAAGAAGAACATGTGACAAACAATTCCCAAGTACCATATGCTTTGAATTATGGTGTCCCTCAAAATATATACCTATCCAATTATGAGTATTTATCTTTGAAAAATACAAATGTTAACAAGTTTTGGGATTTAATCAAGTTCAAGTGGAAGTCATAGGTCAAGTTCTAGGTTCTCTAAACCAAGGGTTAAGGGTATAGTTAAAACTTAAACAAGCAATCAACCTCTTTTCAAAATCAAATTAAAACTTGAACCAAGAATATTACCCCATTTTGAATGGGTTCAAATTCTCTAGGTGGATAAATACAATTTTATTTTTAAAATATAAGCTTAGCCTTACATTTTAAACAAGTCATTGCATTAGATTGATTGTATATAATTTATATTACATAATTTCTATTTTGATCTATGTACAATATTTGAACAAATTAATATTATACTCTAAGAAAATTGTTTAGTTATGTGTAATGGAGATGAAACCAAATGAGTTCTAAATTCTTTATGAAAATGACTGGAACCAAAAAATTTAGAAATCCAAAGAATTAGTCTCAAAACTAGACCAAAGTTTCTATCAAAAACCAATAAATAAATTCATAAATTCAAGACGAAAACTTCCTTTGGAAATCAAGAACGAGACAACATTGGGAAATACTCTCTAACAATTAGGGTTTAAAAGTGTAAAATTTGGAGGTTTGATTCCAACAGCTGATGAACAAAAAAGGAGCTTGAAAAGAGTCTGAATCATCATCATCATCATCACTCTTTGCCACTAAAATGTTTTCCTCATCCTCCAGCTTTCTCAGGTGTGTATCATAATATTCTCCAAAATTCAATGCTTTAAACCTAATAATACAAACACTCTTTGAACAGCATGCAGGACCTGGAATGATTCTTTGGAAGCTTAGGTTCTAGAATACAATTGAATCATATGGTATGTACTCACTCTCATTGCAATATTATGATCCTTCTTCAAATTTCCCCTAGTCAGAATGTTATGATAGTACATACTACACTATTGAGAACCCATCATCATACTTTGTCTTTCCTTGTCTGGTAGCTAAAGAGTTTACTACCTATAGACGGCTCTTAATTTTTATGTACACACTTTCAAGTGTATAGTGTACACATATAACTATCGCATACCAACTCCAAACACCAGCTCCAAACATGCAAATCAAAAAAACAATTTGTAGGGGAAGTTCCCATATGAGTGCATTCTCCTAAGGGAGGGGCACTCAAGGGCATGAGCCCGAAGGTGTTCCCAAACCTCAGGAGAACACATGAGTACAAGAACCTCTCCCGTATGTAAACAACTCTCTTTTTATTTCCTCCCTTCTTTCTCATTTCATAAATATTTTCCATGGGAACATGGGAACATATAAAATTCAGGAAGCAGCCCCCCCGCATAACACCCTAGGGTTATTTTTCTGGGGGAAATTCCTCAAAATACACATAGAAATAAAAAGGGAGTTGTTTACGGCCCCTACATGTACTTGAGTCTATCAAAGGTACTCCTTACTTACATATTCATGATTTTTTTTGAATTTTCATTTTGGGGAAAGAATGGAGAAATCCATTTCATTCATGAATACTTTGGGCATGAAGTGGTGGTAGGTGTCAATTCAGATTTTCAAATTAATTTTTACATGTACAAGAGGGGTGGGGGGAGAGTTGAGTTTAATCGACCACAATGAGAATTACCAAGACAATGTCTTTCATCCATGAAGTGAATGAGTTTTACACTTTCATTGAAGCAGCAATGGGGTTATGTAACTATTGGGCCAATGAGAGCCAACGTTGGTACCTACCAAGTGGTGCTGAGTAGTTTGGTCACTAACAACGCAAAGGTCGGAGGACATTATTGTGTGCAACTCATGACCTAATGCCCAACCAATCCGGTCATCAAGATTCTTGTAGTGGGCAGTTGGTCAGTCAGTTATGGAAATCAAAATATGTGTAAAAAACTCAAAACCAGTGAGATAAAATAACTGAGTTAAAATTTGATTTCACCTTGGTAACCAATTTTGTAAGAAATAGGTCTCATAAATAGGTAGTCGATAGGTAGGAAAGTAGGTAACTAACTAGGTATGAGGATGGTTTATACTTAGGTAAGGGTTGTTTTTACTACCTACCTACTAACAAACCATTTGTGGGTTATTAGTAGGTAGGTATTAGTTTAAAAAAAAGCAAACTGAGGTAACCTAACCACCATGGTTAGCTCGGCAACTGGAACCCAACAGAAAACTGTTGCCTGACCACTTACCATCCATCCATCCTTCATGGTGAGCTGGTGGGTGCTGGTTCAGTGTGGCCCATCAATGGAGCACATTCAATGTACTACATAGCTATTGGGCTTCAAATATTCAACATGCACTTAACCCAAGGGGATGGACTTAAGACTGCATCTGGAGTCTGGAGTCTGGACTTTGGTTGCTGTCTGTGTTGTTGTTTCCCTTACATCTCTTTTGAAAAACTTTTAATTTTGCAGCTTCTTTAGAGTTCCTTTGGACAACTTAACTTAGCCGTTCCTTGGATTGATTGTGCTTCTTCGAATGATGCAACTTGTTGAGGATTTTTGTTTGTACCAGGCCTGTAATCTGACAATTTGCAATAGTGCACCGATTTTGGTTTGTCTGGCCAAATTCGGTGTGGAGTAACAAGGCCTTTGGACAAAGGACAATATCGGGGCTGGCTGGCTGGCTTGCTTTCCGAGAGTAAGAGCAGCTCCAACTCATGATGATCTGCCTCATGCTTTTATGCGTTGAGTCACTGCCCCAATGGGTGAGGGGGCATTCCCCAAATGATCAACTAAGAGCATCTCTGCCAACATGTTGCATAGCATGTTTTGGATGAAGATCGGTAATAATTTCTCTCACAAGGTTGATCAAAATTGACTATTGCTTGCTCAACATTTTTGCTCAATATGTTGAGGCTAGCAAAAGCCATAGCATAGCCTAACACATTTGCTCTCGATTGGCCCCACATGGTTTGTTGGCTTTGCCTACCAAGGTAAGGATATTGTGTTTTAGATTCATTATAGAGTATAGTAGCTTAAGGGATTTTGGCCCCTAGGTAATAAATAATAGGTCTATTTATTTTTATATGAGGATTTTTGAAACATGATATTTTGGCTTGTGTTGAAACTTGAGATTAGTTATTATAGAAGTGTTATAATATCTTGAAGGATTTTGGTTTCTTTTAGAGTGTTTTTTTGAAGATTCTATTTTTGCATGGTGAAATATTTGAGTTTCCATAATTCTTCTTTTGCCTTAACATACTTTTTACTGTAAATTGCAAGGCCACGGAGTGACACACCCCTTGTTATTAGCAGGTTCTGACTTTTTATTATCTCATGTTCCTGTTTGTGGGAGATGCTTGGATAAGAGAAATGTTGTTCAATGGCCAAATAGCAAGTATGGGTGGAGTTGTTCTCAGCAATTTATTTTAGGAATGCCCCCTGCCAATGGGCATTACTAGCTTACACATTATCTTCCTTTTCTTTTCCCCCCATAACCAATTTTACTTCAACCTAAACAAACACTTGAATGTAATCTTAAAAAGTACCTAATTTTAATAGTTTCAACAGGGCATGTAAAATGTAACTAGGCTTAGCTTGCAAACCAAAGTGCTTGCTAGCCCTACATATCCATAACCACAATCTTGGGTTCTGTGAGCTAACCGTTGTTTGCCTTACATTTGACATGGCCCCGTTCAAAATGATAAAACTTTGAGTATTATTTTTATTACAATCAGTCACCACCTTGAAATAAAGTTGGTTAGAAGTAAAGGAAAACATAATGTGAGCCTACAAACCAATGTTGGGGAGGTTTCAAAATGAAGTGAGAACCAGCTTAGGAGTTCAGGCCAGTTTTCTCTTGGAAAATTGTAGATATCAATGTAAGTGATATCCAAGTTGACATTTGATCCACAAGGTCTCATTAGGTGAGATCTCATTGGGGGTGAGAATCAACTTTTGAGACCTTGCCCCTTTCTTGAAATCTCAAAAAAAGTATATCGTGACAAGGTATTTAAATAAGTCAAGGTATGGTTTTCAACTAGATATCTTAGGTTTCCAAACAAATGTTTTTATAAGGTTTCGGGTTTCAGGTAGCACCTCCATAGCTGTTGAGAGTTGAAGCTCTTTCTTCACTTTTTAAAAACAAGATAAAAAGCTTGGGCCCCACTTTTGTTCAATTTATTTAGTGCTAGAGGTTATAACTTTATTATTTTATAAGTTGAGCTTTTTCTTTAGCTTGTTTGGCTCTTATTGTGTTGGCCCTCTTGCATTGTGTTTTTTTTTTTTTTTTTTTTTGTTTTTTTTTTTGTTTTTTTTTTGTTTTTTTTTTGATTTTTTTTTTTTTTTTTTTTTGGTTTT
>Ga0116231_10004929_pt1 | contig 26720 bp, 19 predicted proteins | sample S1TSphgellanicum_2_FD_89695 | JGI IMG/M metagenome (GOLD analysis project Ga0116231, IMG submission 89695) | Host-associated microbial communities from peat moss isolated from Minnesota, USA - S1T2_Fd - Sphagnum magellanicum MG | ecosystem: Host-associated > Plants > Peat moss > Unclassified... | reverse complement strand
AGGCCACCACTGGTTCACAAAGCAAAGCTGAAAGGCAAGCAGGCGACGGGACGCAAGCTCACGAGGTAGGCATGTCTTGGTGTGTAGCTGATCACTTGCTGGCAAGGATTAACTTCTTGCTTCTTATCTGCTGACAAGATCTAAGCTGGCTTCCAGAGTAGAGTAGCTTCTTGCTTCCTATCTGCTGATAATATTAAAACAGGCTTCCAGAGAAGAACCACACTAATAAGGGCTTGTGTCTGCAGGAAACTAGGCTCAAAGAGCAACAAGAAGAAGAACTGGTGGAAGCCCTTCCTCATTGAGAGGATCCTGGCAGCCGTCCATGCCAAGAACAGAGTGCAGTCTGCTGTGAAAGCGCTGAAGGAGGGGCCCCTCAGAACGCTGTTTGAGGGGCTGGACGAAAGCACTGTGAGGGGGTGGTTCAAGAAGAGGGAAAGCCCAACTAGTCCATTCATCCTCACCAAAGAGGCCCAGGACAAGCTCAAAGCTAGCTTTTCTTCCTGTGGTGGCCGAAATAAGATGACCCTTTTCGTAGAGGTGAGTTGAAAGTCTGGCTTGCATTCGTTGACGTATGCACGCTTCCAGAGACACTTCCAATGGTTGTAATATGGTGAAATTAAATATTTTGGCTGCTGCAGGCACCGGACGTCAAGAAGGAGATTTACGAAGCTCTCTGTGCCCAGAGGACAGTTGGGAATGCAATCAACAGCGTCACCACACAGCACATCATGATCGGCATCCTGGAGGCCCACTGCCCTGACCTGCTGAAGAAGAACGGCGGGCGCTATGGGCCAAGCAGGCCAACTGTCTACAGGTTCCTCAGGAAGAAGATGGGATGGACATTCAGGTACAGGCACAATTTCTTGTGAGCTTGGGCTGCTTATTGTTTACAGCTCTGCCACTACATGTGCTCTTTATCCAAGTAGAACTTTGGGCGCCTACAGCCATTTCTTTGAAAGCGCCCGTTACTGTGCAAGCGACCTAAGCACAGTTGAATTCTGCACAGGCGTGCGACAGGCGCAGCACAGAAGCTACCAAAGGACTATGAGCGTCTGGTGGATGAGATGAACCTGCGCATGGCATGGTGCTGCTACATGTACAAGATTCCGCCTGAGTTCGTCTTCAGCATGGACGAAACGTTTGTGTGGTACACACCCATGGGGATGGCAACCACATACGATATCAGGAACGCGAAACAGGTGTGCAGCTCTAATCTTTTGGGAAGCCTCACCGTGCTTGCTTGCCATGAAGATGAAATGGGTCAAATTGTGCAAGTTAATGCGCTAATGAACTCTTGCGATGGAGACAAGTAACCTTTGAATGCAGGTGCAAGTCATCGGCAAGGAGGACAAGCGTGGCCTCACAGCCTACGTCACAACAACGCTTGCAAGGATTGTGCTGGTGCTGTAGCTGATCTACGGCGGCCAGAGGGAGAAGAGCCTACCTAGGAAGGAGGCGCGTAGCAAGGCTGAGGCAGCTGGCTTCGTCTTTAGCTTGACCAAGAACCACTGGTGCACGCTCGAATCCATGCAGGAGTGGATCGAGAAGGTGAATATCTTAAATAGCTTTGTTATACCTCCGCAGGCTGCAACATTGACTGGGGATGCAGTAATTCTGGACGATACCTGGTACAAACATTTTTTTCAAAATCATCGTCATTCATAGCATTTGGTTCTCTGCAGCTGATCTACCCAGCCTATGTGCGCGTTTGCAAGGAGTGCACTGACCTGCTGCCTCCCCGTGAGTAGCCGTTGCTGCTACAACTGGATGTCTATAGCGTCCACCGCAGTGCCCCATTCAGGGACTGGCTGAAGCTGAACCACCCATACATGCACATCGTGTTTGTGCCGGGAGTGACTACCTCAGTTGCTCAGGTAGCCATTCTTGACAGGGATAACATTTTTCCTCTAATTGACTGCATTGGTCCTCTGATTTTGCACTAACATTTAATGCTCTGTGAAATTGCTTTGCGTTGTTGTGGTCAAGCCATTGAAATCAAATCCTTGCCTGAGCAGCATTACTTTTTCCTCTCCCCATGATGCAGTTTAAAGAAGAAACTCATTTGTGAGTTGACAAAGCATTCATTCTTGCACAGGTGGCAGATACTATCCTCAACAAGCCGTTCAAGAACGCTGTACACCAGCGGTTTTGCGACTGGTTAGCAAGCCTCGTGGCAGAGCAGGTCAAGTCGGGCATCACGCCCAAGGACTGCAAGCTGGACCTCTCCGTCGACCACCTGAGGGACGAGGGCATCCACTGGATCTACGCTGGCTGGGAGTGCATCAAGGGAATGCAGTGTAGCGTGCTGGATGGCTATGCCAAGGCGAACACCTTGCAGATCTTTGAGGAGGGGACGTGACACCGGGCCGCAGCCGCGTGCGCGCAGCTGGGCTTGCAGACAGAACTGTCGCGAGCGTCAACAGCAGAGTTGGCACATGTAAACGAGGTGCTTGCCGAGGATGAGGAGGAGGCAGATGACGACAACGACAGCGATGCAGAGTTAGAGTTGAGCAGCGGGTCGTCAGATGCAGAGTGGGACTCGGACTTTGAGCTGCCTGCTGACAAATTGTCCATGCGCTTGAAGAGCATCCGCAAGAGAACAACTGCAGTGAGTGCAGACCCTGCTGATGAGGCAGTAGCATCTGGTGCATCAAATGAGGATGGCGAATCAGCAGAGGATTCTGACAGTGCAGAGGCAGACGAGGAGTAGGGCAGCTCAGCTTGTGGAGCGCTCGCTTAGCACTAGCTAGGGAGTGCTGCAAAGGGTTCCTCAAGACCTTTGGGAAAGATTTGGGAAAATAGAAGTGTGCAATGGAATCGTGTTCAGCCAGCCCAACGATATAGAGGGGGACACTGACTGTGTGTACTGACTGTTTGTGGTATTGCCATTTTCCCCTGCGAGACCCTTAATTAATTGTTTCTTTCTGCTGCGGGATTGCAAAACTCTTAATCTGGCCTGCGGGGACTGCCTGCGGGAGGGAAAAAATAATTCCATTTTTTGGGGCTGCGGGGTTTAGGGTGAGCACTACGGTATTTTTTTTTTTCATTGTGGCATTTTATTTTTTTGACTTCATTTGTTCATTTTGCAATTTGAAACCAAATTTTGTTTTCTTAATCATCATTAGGTTGTTTTGCAACCTTTAGCCACATTTTTTTCTTCAATTTTAACCTTCGTTGGGTTATCTACAACCTAAAGCCATTAATGACTAGAGCCACCATTGCCCCTCCTTGTAGGATTTGCACCTTTGTGGAAGGAAAAGAAAAGCTTTTAGTTCTAAAACTAGACAATTTATTAAAACATGTTGGGCATAAAAATGGTATTGTATCCATTCCCACAATTGATGCGAGTTTTTACAATTTCAATAAAGATTTTATGCATGCCATGAATGAAATTGTTTTCACTATTCATGTTTACTTGTTCATCTTGGATCATCTTTTGGTTGATGTTGCCACTCTGCAAGTGGAAGTTTGACGATTTAAGAAAATTTGAAGCCTTTCTTGTAGTTGTTGAAAGTGAAGGAATCTTTTCACAAATCAAATGGTTTTTCCAAAAGCACTAATCTAACTCCTCAAGTTGGGGCATGGGATAATTCATACATTGTATGTTGTTGGATACTACAAAAATTACATTTGCAATTATTGCTTTCATAGAAGTCATCATAGATGAGGTTACATCAATTAAAAATATGCAATGGCTTTCAATCCACCTTTATATGGTCCAAAATTGGAAGAGGATCCCCATCCTCCTTTGTGTTGACCCAATTATGTCCTTGCCGCATCTAACAACATATTTATTATGATTCTTGAATGTTTATTAGAATTTGGTGGGCTAAGGTTGGAGGAACTAAGAAAAAAGCTGGTCAATATGGGTTGTGATGGTTCAAGTGTGCTCCAAGCCATTGAACTAGTGTCACGTTGTGCAAATCAAAGAAAAGGTAGCTTCATTTTGAGTGGGGTTCATTGTTTTGCCCAAAAGATTCATTTTTTAGTGGCCACCTATTAAACTTAGACTTAGTGCATCAATTAAAGGGCATCTTGCAAAATATGTATGTTTTTTTTTGCACATAAGTTCCCCAAGAAGTTTATGGAATTTTAGAAGCTTGTTGATCTAATGAACTTGAAAGGAAATAAACATTTTTAGAATGCAAATACAAAGTGCATTTCCATGTTATTTTTGGCAAAATAAGTGTTCATAGAATAATTCCACCCTTTGATTATGAAGATGCACACTAACAATGCAAAAAATGAGCTTGTTTTGAAATCTTGAATGCATTTTGTGACATTGAGTACATTCTTTGGTTCCCTTTCATCCTTCCTTTGCTTGAAACAATGCGTACATTAATCAAAATTGCACAAAGCAAAGATGATTTTGTTTGCAACTTTGTGGATGTTGTAGAACTAGCTCAACAAGAGTTGTATAGGCTTTGTTGTGATCCTTATGCTAAGTTTGAAATCCATCTTTCAATGATTTTAATTTTTTTAAGTCTTGAACCGATCAAACCCTTTCAATGAATTGGTTTTTTGACTAAAATCTTCCAAGATATTCAACCCTAAAATGGAAGATGTTGAATATCTTGTGTTTTCATTTGCTAGAAGTAAATACCCTATCTACTAGTCTTATGTTGATGGTGTTAGAGGTTTCTACCTATTGCCAAGGATTCTTTCGAAGAGGCTATGACCAAGGTGAAAGATGAATGTGAAGGGGCAGCTTGAGACCTTATTTCTAAGTTAAAACAACATTTTTTGGAACATCAAATTATGACTACCCTTGGTGTTATTTATCCCCAATTCTAAGCTAGAAATCTTATTGAAGCAATGGACACCTTTCACATTCATTTAAATGTTGAAATGGAATTTTTGAGCCCCTTGCAAAGTTAGTGATTGTGGCAAGATTGTGCATGCTTTGTTATTAATACACAATCTAGATTTGCAAACATTTTTTTTCAAGATGACTATGGTTCACAATTATGAAACAGTTCTCCATGAAAATAATGAATTGAACCCAATCACTAGGCTTTGAATTTATTAAGTTGGTTGAGATTATTGTTGTCCAAATGCTTGGCTCCATCAAAGATGAACAAATTTTCAACATTATCAATTTATGAAGAACAAGTTGCAGAACCATTTAAACACACTTGCATCTATGCATCAAATTTTACAGTTAACATTTCTTTCCATTGCAAAACTTGCTTTATAAGTAGGCCATTACCAAATGGCAAGGCATAATTTGTTATTGTGAAAATGCATAATTGAAGCATGACACCAAGCTTGTAAATCTTTTTTGGTGATAGATGTTTTAGTGGAAAATTTGGAGTATGCCACAATTTTGATGTGGCTTTAGGTTTGATAATATTTCTTGAGTTTCTTTTTGTTTCTTTTCAATATCCCCATTTTCAATCATGGTATGCATTGAGGAGTGTTTAACTTGGCATCAATTTTTTAAGATGGATTTTACATGGAAGAAGTAAATATTAAGGTACATAATAAAAAGGTGGTAGTGGCTTCAAGTCAACTCCTAACCTTTAAGGTTTTTATGTAATTTTAAAACTTTATTTTTATTTTTTTATGCATGTTTTCAATTTTTAAGAAAAAACTTTGTTATGTTTTGTGAAGGTGCATTATGCCAAAAATGACATTTTATGATAAGTCTTATATGACTACAAATGCCATTAACAACTAAAAATGACATAAAAGATGGGTCCAAATTTTCTACAAATGGCATAAATGATTATTCTAAAGAAAAAAACCAATAATAAAATGTCATTTTTGACAAAGTGATGTTATTCAATTTGAAGATTTTGGTGTTTATCTTGAAGTACAGCCTTTACTTTTATTTGCATCCTCAATTGAAACCTAGAGATTATTTTTTTAACAAATTCTTTTGTGCATGTATTTTAATTGGTTTGGGTGTAGGTTAGGCCTTGAGCTACAATGGGCATCACCCTTCTAGGGTTGGAGCTCAAATTCCTTTCAAGGTGATTAAGGTTGAAGTAATTTTATTTTTATTTTTTTGTCCATGGTTTTGAATTTCATTTTAATTTTGTAAAAAAATTTAGAATTGTGTTAAGATCTAAATAATTGAATGCATTAATTCTTTAGTGAAAGGCATAATTAGCCATGTAGCCAAAAATATTCCCTTGCCAACCGACATTCTGCCAAATACAACCCCTTGAAAACCTACATGTCATAAAATGTAATCACTTACAAACCCAGATGTTGCCATTGCTTTTGATCATGATTATTTTGGGTGTAGCCACTCTATGGACATTTGAAATTATTGATTTGTCATCATAGCCACTTAGTTTTAAAAAGTTGTCAAGTTGGCTCCACCTCATGCAAAAAGTTTAGCCAATTGAGGTCTAAGTTGTATTGTCACATTAATTACTAGTCAGACTTGAAAAAAATGGCTGCTGATGACTTTTTTGTGTTTATTTTTTTTCTTTCAATGAAAAGAAAATTCATTTGAAATTAATGCAACTTTATTGCAATAACAAAATGTAAAGGAAAGAGGAAAAATGAAGGCTACAATTCATTTTTAAATTATTCTGGATTATGTGCTGAAGCCTTAGTTTTTCAGCTTGCTGTAGACTCATGAATCCCAGCGTTTTCGGTTGTGGTGAAATTTTGGCACTTAGAGACAGGGAAAAAAAGCGCTGCGACTTTTACAAAAGATCTGTTGAAAACAATTTGCACCAAATTCGCCATATCCTGAGGAAAAACCATTTAAAATTGCCACATTTATACTATAGGTTCTTGCATTAAAAAAATTCTACTTTTATCTCTGTCTTGTAGCCAAATCTGGCTAAGTCCTCTAGTGGAGGATTGCCAGTTCAACTACCTCACAAAATTGGAAAAAAAAAAGCACCCGAGTCAAGCATCTCATGGCCTATAACACAGTTAGGGCATCTCCACCAACGCTCAGTACGTCACCCTGCAAAAAAGTATTTCTCACATCCATATTTTAGTTACTAACTTTATTCGAACCCCACCCATCAAACTGAAAGGGGGACTGCAAGTAGTTGGGGACTGCTAATAGCAACTTACGTGGACTAATCCAACTATCTAACCAATGAGAAATAGGGAGTAATCAATAAATACGATTTGGATTTGACTGTGTTTATTAAACTTTTCCAGGGCCCCTCCAGGGCACTGAAAGTTGTGCACAATTTCAGGGTCCCAGCACTGTTCCAGTGATTCACTGGATTTGACTGATGAACTTCATCTAAGATTTCTAGTGTAGGGTACACAGAGCGGCGGTGGAGAGACGCAGTATGTGACTCCAGACAGTATAATTTATTACAAAAAAGTCAAAATGTGCTGGTATAGCTCAGGAAATTGATTTTTCTGCACCAAATTCGTGCAGCTTCCCGTAAAAGGGGCAACAGAGTTGTGCACCTCCAAAAAAGAGTGTAATAAATTGGACCTAACTACGGCTCAGTACTTCTGATTGGTCGATTATAATGATCGGTCCAGGTGGTTTGCTATTAGTAGTCCCCCTCACATATGCAGTTCCAGTTACAGGTTTATTGGTGGGGTTACCAAAAAAAAGCTAAACTTAGACATTTAATTTTATTATCCAGAGTGGCATACTGAGCACCTATGGAGATGCTCTTACTAATTAAAAAAGAAAAGAGAAGGGACTCTGATGCGAGAGTCCCTGTATGAAAATTGAGGCAGATTGTGGTAAGGTACAGAGGAGAAATAGATTACGAGTGAGATGGAGAACAAGGTACACATTCGGTGGAAGTTGAAATTGAGAGTGGCCAGGGCCCAGCACTACTTTGGCCACCCAACGTTTAGAATTGACTGCATCTGTATCAAACCCACACGTCTTTGACATTGTCTATTATTTCTTTCTCAGGTCTCCTGAAGTCAATTTTTATCTCCATAATTTCGGAGTCCAATTGTCATCCTTTATGTGTGACGCATTACTTGGTGGCCTCTCGACTCCACTTGATATAGTGAAGTACGGCCACCTTGAGCGAGCACTTACATTGCTCACTTCCTGTTCTTGAGTGAGGCCCCTAAGTGCATACATTTAATAAGAAATCTTCAATTTGAATTCTCAAGCTAAATTGAATTCTCAAACTAACATGTCTAACCCCAGTTGGAAAGTGTTATTTCAAACAAAAAGCAGATACAGTTAATTTTGTTGAAAATGAAGAATTGGAATCTGTATACAATGGGTTTTGGGGCTGGTTTCGATTTCAGCTCTGGTTTGTGCTGAAGATCAATTTAGATTTTGAGTCCAGATGTTCTGATTGCAGTTCTAACTATTATTGTTAAAATTTAGAATCTATGGTTTGGGTAGCTGATAATCAGCCCAAGAACAGAAACCAGAACTGGCCAAAAATCAAAACCCAACATCATTGGTTTTTACCATGGTACCATTTCAGGTGCCGGCCCACCCAAGGCGTTGTGGGTTCACCCAAGGTCAAAGGCTTCTACTATATCTTTAGCGAATTTTAGGTTCTAAAATCCTTATTTTTAAGCCGTCATAAGAATAGCCAGGCTAGTGGGAATACCTTCCAACCTCCAAGCTAGTAAATGAATGCCATGCCAGCAACCCTTTTCAAAACTTGACGGAGTGGTGACAACATTGATTCGACTTTAACTTATGTGCAATCCAACAAATATTTGTCCAAGTAGGACAGAATCTCTCATAACCAATTTGAAACTTAATTGTATGCACCAGTGTTGGGTGGTGAATTAAAAGAAGGAATTCAAGGAACTCCAGTTTTTGAAAATTTTCATAATCAAAGAACCTCTGGTTCCAGGGTTTTCAAAGAGCATCAAAGAACAAACAGTTTTCATGAAATAATCAGCAAGAACCGATAGGTTCATAGAAGGTTATTTGACTGTTTCTTTTTTTTAAAAAAGAAATGTGATTATATATCAGAACTGGTTCTCAGATTCTTTCAAAACCTTGGTGATATATTACAATCAGTTATTTGATTTTTTTGAGAATTACAGCTACATAACCGCCCTAAAAACTGCCAAATATCAAGTCCTATTGATTATAACATGATATAAAATATCCCTCCTTGGACTAAATCAAGACAGTCTCTGCATTCAAATTGAACATTTCCTAAACACAGCATACGATCATATGCTGTGTCCACACAGAAACATAATCACACCCCCTTCAGTGCCCCCACCCCCAAAACACACTACAAATTGTCCGAAATAAATAAGCGAGGCAAAACAGCAACAACAGGTTTGTTAACCCTATGCATTGAGCACACTAGTACTACTGGGAGTCCCTGTGTTGACCATTCATATTTTCACAATAGGAAGAAGCTGAAGAAACAGCCAGAACGTTATAGTAATCTAGCGGGTTCGGCATTAAATAATTATGAGAAAAAAATTCAGGAATTTGAGAAATTATTTTGTAGTTAACAAGCAAAAAATACACCCTACTAATTTCTTAATGATTATGCCAGAATCTTAGCAAATTATATATTAAAAATTCATCATCAAAGTGTGGAACCTGCAAGACTATAATCTTGTGTGTGTGTGTGTGTGTGCATACATATATGTATATATCTTTATATAAATTTTAAAAAATTAAATTAAATTAAATTTTGTTTCATAATGAAGAAACCTGAACACAGTATTGTATATTTTTCTTTCCTTTCCCTTTTTGCCGACTGGATGGGTCTTCTGTTGTAGATGAGTCCAGTGATTCAGCACTGGTCTTACCAGCAATCCATTTCTGGAAAAGTAGCAGCTGCAACTGTTGCAGCTTCTGCTGCAGCACGGGTCTTCAGGGCCCGGGCAGATTCTCAAGCTGAATTCTCCTTGTGTACCAGGATTCAGGGAGCTGCTGCCGTCATAGTGGTGACAGGCCAGCAACTTCCAGAGATTGACTTCAGCAGCGTCATGCCAGAAATCGTGTCAGAAGTAGTCAAAGAAGTTTTGCTCATGGAAAGCTGCTATAGCTCCTTCTCATCTTAAATTTTACCTTCTACTCCTGTTTCCATCTTCAGCAAATTCTGCACTAGATCTAAAACTCATCAACATGGCTTGGTTTCTTCATCCACATATGACAGCTAGTTTGATCAGAACTGTTTTCTCGATCCGTCGCGGAATTTTTACTAATACCGGGGAGTTCAAGGTAAGTCTTGTACTGGTTTCAAGGTTTGGACTCGTCTAGAGACTATTTAGGCTTGCAGCACTAGGGCGAAGAACAGTTGATTCAAAGCAGTTGACCACCGGAGTGACCTGCCTGCCTGCAGGCCGCCTTTTGTTAGCTAGCTAGCGTGCACGACGTCCTCTTGCTGCTGCTGCACAGCCTTCGATTGTGTATATGAAATATAGCACGCTGTCTGCAAAAGGAAGCGTACAAAAACTTGCTGACGATGGTCTAGAGCAACACCATGTGATCAAATCTCTTTATTGTGAGCTTGTCCTACTAGTTAACACGATCTGTAGTTTGCAGAGTGGTGTAAGTAGTTGGTCTTGGCAACGACATGAGTGTTCAACAGCTGATGAGATATTACCTTTGATCAATCCTGTACTTGCAGATCTAGAGATCCGAGAGACGAAGTTCTTGTCAAGGCAGCAGTCTTCCTGATCTGCTGCGCAGTAATCAAATACAGGTTGAGTAAGATCGACCGCGAGTTTCGTTTTATGGGACGACCAGCAGCTGCTGCCGCCGTCGCCGATGGTCGTCAATTAATGGATACAGCAACTGCAGGCGAGTGGGACAACAATATGGATACCTCGCAAGCGCCTACCAAGAGTACTAGTAGCAGTGGCCGCGAGGACAGAGTTGCGTACATAGATCTCTCTGTGAAGCCTTCTGAAGAAGAGAGTGAGGAAGAGGAGATGATGGAGACAAGTGACTCGGACTATCTCTCGATGATCAAAGGCGGCGTGCAGCGGGACTCAAGATTAAGCAGCTGGAAGGATGAGGAAGCTAATAGCCCAATTAATCCAGCAACAGATCAGAAACTGCATCAATTCCAACCAGCTGCTATGACAAGCTCCCAAGAAAACGTCCTGCATACGGGGTCTCAAATACTAGGGTCACGCGGATCAGACGTCATGTCCATCGACAAGCTGCAACTGGTATGCAACTGATCTGTGGAAGCTTATATCTGTTTGACTATCTTGCGGCTTAAAGAACCGGGACTTATGTGTCCAATACTTCTACTAGCTTTTCCGAAGAGTACATGTTTGTATTTTGTATCTGAGAATTCCTCCACATTCACTTCAATCTAAATCCTTCATTTTTTTCATTCACGCAGACTAGTCATTCCAGCTTGGTGCATACGAACTGCAACATGAGTGTTAGTGAGACTCGGTCGACAGTGGAAGACGAAATGTCGCCGCCCTTGTCACCCAAAAGATCCCTTCGTTGGACGTTGCAGCTGCAGAACGAGGTACTAATTAGGAACAAATTCTCTTCGTCTCTGAAGTTTCGTCTAGACCACCTAGATATTAGTCCATTTCCAAAAATGAACAAAGTAGTAGCCACAAGGAGCTCTTGGATGATTTTCTAACTTTACCTGCAAGAATAGACTAAAACTGCAAGCAACAGGAAATTGTGCAATAGTTCTAGTTATACGCGCTTAGTACACATATATACCACGATTTTGATCTTGGTCCACACTAGCGACCATGAGTGAAGAGGAAATTACATGAGGGTTCTAGCGAGAAGCAGCTAGCACGGGTCTCATGAGGGACCGTAATTGGTCTTCGACTCTTTGCAGCTCATGACTGTGCACACAGAGATGACGCGCTTGCGTGAAGATAACAAACGACTACGACTACAGCTCACTCAAGTCGGCGTCACCCACAACCAAAACGTTCAGCGAGTTGCACCAATTGATCGTACTGGCGATGCAGATTCCTCTCAAGAGATTAATCTGCACACCAGCAGTCTCCCTGCAAGAATCTTTCGATCTCCGACCAAAGAAATCAAGCGGCCTGACTTGAAGTCGATCGCTTCGACTACGAGTCCAGATCATCACGCGACCATCTCACCGATCAAGCAGGGATCAGCGGCGCAGGGGATGTTCAGTCGGTCAAAGCAACAGCGAGTGTCCTCGCCTGCTGCAGATGAACAACAAGTTGTTGTTGTACATGCCTCCCAAGATCATATCAGAACATCGACGTCGTCCCCTACGTCGCATGGACATATGAGATCTGAGCCAACCAGCTTCGATCGAGCTCGAGATGACGAAATTACTAGAGACCAAAGCACGTCGACAGATCACCAACAAAAAGAGTATTCATGGCCACCCAAAAAGTTGCGGAAAACAGCGCCAACTGCTCATACATCAAACCAGGCGCGCATCAAACCAGTTCAGAATCCTCACAATAAGGATCAGGAATCTCATGAGGCTCCAGTTCGCAAAGCTCGTGTTTCAGTCAGGACTCGATGCGAGGCTCCAACCGTAAGCTAAATTACTATACCAAACTTATCAAAGTTAGTGTCAAGCATTCTGTTGCTGCGTCGGTTGAGTAACTGTCGTCCTGTGGATTTGAGCTGAATAGTACTAGTCTGGAAAGACCAGCTAGTGTCATCTATGCTTTACTAGAATTACACAATGGATAGTATTGCTCTAGTGCAAGCGGAACATCGAGTGCAGATTGACATGAATTGAGAGTTCAGCATCCAGCAGCTACAGATGCTAGCTAGGGTCACGATAGCATGATAATCTTTTGTTGTGCGTCATGAAATCGTTTGTTTCGAACATTTGAAAATCTGTTCTGACATGGGTTCTTGATTTGTGTTGTGATCCTGATTCCTGTATGAAGATGAATGACGGATGCCAATGGAGAAAGTACGGTCAGAAGATGGCGAAGGGCAACCCATGTCCTCGCGCGTATTATCGCTGTACTGTCGCTCCTGGCTGCCCTGTCCGAAAGCAAGTAAGCAAAATTACCAACTTGCACTTCTGAAAACGACATGCAGCTAGCTAGCGGTGTTTGTATAATACTGCAACATGTACATGACCTCAGGCGAAAAAAATTCTCATCTTTATTTCTTGTCTGCAGCATAGACCCTAATTCATTTATTTCCTCCATTGAAACAAGCATTTGGTCCAATAGGTCAGTTAGCTTCTTGTCCAGGTCAGTAACAGGACTGTCGATTTGAAGAGCCTCTATCTTCTTTGTTATATAGCACTCATGGTCAAGTATGCTCACAGGCAGCTCTTGGATGAATCCTTCCCTTGTGGGAAAACTTTGTCCCACCTTACCTCCAAGAATAGACCAGAAACGCAAGTAACAGGGAATTGTGCAACACCGAGTTTTGCAACATTCCAGGAGTTAGCCTAGACAGGGAAAATTCAATTATGCCATCTAGAAGGTTACTGTGAACCAATGTCAAAGGCGAAGTTGGTAAATTTTCCCTGGTTGGAAAGCACCTATTGGGGGAAACGAATGAGTTTTCCCTTTGACATTGGTTCTAAGAGGGGATTTCTAACAGTGATAACTGAGAGCTTTCCCACATTCAAGCACAGAAGGAGTTGTTCTAAAACGCCTTGTCTAGATATTGAACTGAACACTGAGCATGGGATCTTCATTTCAACTGAACGACCATGCATACACAGAAGCTGGATTTCTACACATTTGGTGATCCCACATGTATGGCTCCTGATCGTGAAGTTTTATTGATTGTGGCGGAGTTTATTTCTACAGGTCCAGAGGCTGGCGGAAGACAAGTCAATACTGATCACCACGTACGAAGGCAGTCACAACCATGCCATGCCACCAGCTGCTGCCGGTATGGCGTCCACCACCGCTGCAGCAGCCAGTATGCTCCTCGCAGGCTCCACAACCAGCAGTGACGATCTGGTGCGCATGGCTGCAGGCCGATTGCCCAGTTTCTTCACGCCAGCTGCATTACCGCTGCAAGGCGCTTGCCCGACAGCGCCAATCTCCTCTCTTACTGCCTCCAGCTTTCCAACCATCACTCTCGATCTCACTAAAGACCCCGCTACTCAACTTGGCCTCCAGTCCGGGATAATAGCTCCGGCATCAAATGCAGCTCCCAGCTCGAACCATATAGAAGCTTGGAGAATAGCGGAAGATCATGCAAGAAATACGCCAGCCCAGACCTTTCTGCGAGATATCATACAACCCGGCGCTCTCTTCAGCTTGTCCAATGGAACACCAGATGCTTATACGCTAGGGACGGTAAGGCGAACGAGCTCGTCGAATCTCCAAGCTGCGAGCCCGACAAGCAGCTTCCAAGAGCAAAGCTATCATCATAGGCAGCAGCAACAAGCTGCAGTGCATCAAGAAATGGTGGCAAGGATGGCATCTGTAGCTGCTGCACACGCAAGCAATCAAGCTGGAGTAGGAGCTGCAGCTGTGCACACTCAACCGCCTGCAACTGTTTCACAATCGATTGCTGATTCAGTCAGCGCCATGACAGCTGACCCAATGTTCATGACTGCACTTGCGTCAGCCATCACTTCGATCCTGTCGACGAGTCAAACAGTGCAAAACCATCAACAATATCATCATGCAGCTGCTGGAGCTGAAGCTGATCATCAACATGCAGCAGGTCGAGCTACAACTATCAGACGTCATCAGGACGACGTTTTGTACTCTGAAGCTGCTGCAGCTGCATCGGTGCTGATGAATCGTAAGATCACCGCGAATTCAGCAATTCAAACAGCACCAATACAGGCAGGTGCATCAAAGCAACAGCTAGCGATGCAGCAACTGCAGGGGGGATCATCACCATTCATGAAATCCAGCATTCTGAATTCTGCTTTCCATCACCTTTCCACTACTTTGCAGCAGGACCTGCCAAATCAGACACATGTAGCTGTGGCAGATCATCCAGCTGCAACCCATCCATAGAGGCAAATTAATTAAGCTCAGTAATTTCTGAAGCGCAAATTAACCTTGCATCGTGCATGCTGCAAATGTATCTAGAAATCAAATTCCATACACATCGTCTAGATCCGCGTCCAGATCCGTCTAGACCTGTCTAGATCGTCCAGATCTGTCTAGATCCGCATCTAGATCATCCAGATCCGTCTAGATCTGTCTAGATTGTCTAAACCGGTACGTCTTAAGACGGATCGAGCGCTGAAGACGTGCTAGATCATGCGCTATTCTGATTGTTCAACGGGAATTCTGGGGATTTAATTAGTGAGAACTCCCACGTTCAAGAATTTCCTAGCTAGCATCGAGCAGGTAACAGCGGCTTCAAAGATTTGATCAGTGGATAGACTACTAGAACTAATTCAGCTGATGATGAAATCAGCATTTCAAATTATCTAGATCATGAAAGTTCTAATACTTTTCTGCACAGAATTTCTACAGTCTTTATTTCATGAATGCACTGATCGTCTCGAATTCCTAGAACTTGGCATGGCAGTGTACACTGGTATAATTTCACCACCCAGTGGACTTGGACTTGTTTAATGAACATCTTGCTAACTCTGTTCTGGTTTCCATTCAAAACTAAGATAACAAGTTTGTGACCAGAGTGAACCATAGTGGTTAGCTGTGTACTAACTATCCACATATGCATCTACTTACCTAGTAGCCACCAAGAGTCTTACCTACAGAAAAACCTCCCTGATTTCCACTAGTTTAGTTGAAAGCACTCTTATTTAATGAAATCTGCAAGCAGGCATTTTGAAAAGCAAAACACTCACAGATTTTATGTTTCACTTTTTCAAATGTCTCCCTTAGTTTTTAAATTTTTTAGCATGATACTCAGCAGTTACCCAACTGGTACTGGCTGGGCATCATGATAAATAAGTAAAAATCACTGACTTTTTATGTTGGGCAACACCCTTAGGCCAAGGTGTTCCTGAAATGACAGGCCCTCACAGGCCCTCAGCTAAATTATTTCAACAACACTCTACCCTTACAGCATTACCCTACACATGATAATCACAGGTACATATTCCCTACCCACTTTCTACATGATACTTAGTCATTGACATAGACGTCCATTCACAATTGGAGTAAGAAAAAAGAATGAATTTTTTTTAAATTTATTTTATATTATTATAGTTGTTGTGAATTGTTTGATGTTAATATGTAAAATGATGTCTCTTTAAAATAATAAAATTATTTAAACATTATTTGAATATTATGTAAATGTTACTTTAAGTCCTTTAAACTAATTACATCAAGTGTTCTAGCTGCACTTTGTTTTTAAAGTAATTTTTAAAAATGCATAAAATCATACAACTGAATTCAAACTTTTTACACAACAAAAACATGTTCACTTTATGAAAGCACATGTCATTGGGGTCAAAAGACACTCAAACAAACCACAAAAGGTATCAAATGCCAAGAAATTATAAATCTTTTTTTGTACTATTGGAAACCATGATAATCATTACAAGCTATTCTTTTATACACACATATGAATGTCAAAAAAACTCAAATTAACAATCCATTTTATTCAATTTTTTTTTTAAATTAAGAATTTTTGAAAGTGAAATTTTGTTTCATTAAAAAAATAATTATAAAGGACACATAATAAAAGTAAGTTGACAATAAAAATATAAAATGATCATTACCTATTAGACACACTAAAAAAACATTCTTACTTTTTAAAAGTGAGAATTTAAAATTATGAAAATTCAAAATATGTTTTAAAATTTCAAATTTTCAAGAGTGCTCTACCACATATTATATGTGGGGTGTAATGTACATTATTTATGAAACAAAGTTGCAATTTATAATATATGAAATTCAAACTTTAAAATAATGAACATTTTTTGGTATAATTTGAAATTATCATCATTTTTCAAGACGAAACATATAATTTGCAAGGAATTTACAAAATTTATAAATTTTCATGTATTCAACAATATTTTTTTTCTTAAAGTGATCTATTAAAGCAAATGTAGCCATTTTTTATAACGAGTTGCAACAAATTTCATTCAAAAATTCATTTGTACGAAAAAATTATTTTGGGGACAAAGACATGTAATCCTAATATAAAATAATGTAGGTGGCTTCTTCGAATGTGTTTTGACCCTTAGGTGAATGTAATGAAAAATCAAACCATACAAAAATTTCAAAGTTTTGAAATTTTGAAAAAAAAGGTTGCTACGCAAAATACTCATGTTTTTAATCATTTGAAAAAAAAGATGTTCAATGTGTTCAAAATGTTTAGCTTTAGGTGCAAGTGACATGTGTAAGAAATAATATTGTCAAAAAAAATGATTCATTATTCATTGAAACTTTTTTTGAAATTTTATGTGTTTATCACTATAAACTAGAATATTGATACATGATTATGTATACATGTGAAAAATTACCATTGTAATTTGAGTTATCTTAAATTAGACTATTCAATTTTTCTCACCTAAATTTGTTTCAAGTAAGTACTTTTTGTAAAAAATAATCCTACAAAAGTCCTAGAACCTTTTTTCCTTTTTTTTGAATCCCAACCTTGAATGGACCCGTAGGTAATGAACTAAGTATTATGTGGTAGGTAAGGTCTAGAGGGAAACCATATCAAATTAAAGGGTTAGTGCAAGGCCAAGCTAAACATTGCTTCAGTTCTAATAACACCTTCCTCTAATGTACTTACCCCATGTTTGGTAATAACCATCAAGTTGATGAAAGTCCTTTACTTGGGGATACTTCTGTTGGGATGTCCACCAGTGTTGGGCAATTTTCATTTTATTTATTTTTTGTGAGAATCATCAATTCGATTTTTGGAGCAGGTTTTGAAAATTGCTCTAGTTTTTTTTTAATTTCCATTTTGAGAACCGCCTTAATTTTCAAAAAAAAATTTGAAAAATCTAATCAAGCAAATTTCAAAGTTAACGATTTTCACAGAATTTTGAACCTTGATTTAATCATCATTTTACAAATCATCATTTTACATTTTTTTAAATTTTTTTTTCTTTTCTTACAATCAGCATTTTTAATTTTTCACTCTAACAAAATCTGAAAATAACTTACAACAAGCTCAAAAAAAAATTCAAAAAATTCAAAACCTTCACCAAAAAAGTAGAGGAAAAAGGCACTATTCGCCTCGCCACCTTTAAACTATGTGTTTATAAAAGGTAGTTAAAAAATAACAGGATTCTAAAAAAAACTTAACTTTTGAACTGTTCACGACCTTTAGACTTTGTGTTTATAAAAGGTAGCTAAAAACTAACAGGATTCTAAAAAAAACTTAAATTTCTGATTGTCCTGTAATCAAACCTAGCTAAATCCTTGTTTGTTATGGCAGCCGCCTTCATAAAATAATAATTTTAGTTTTCTTTAGCTTAAACTTTTAATTTTTTTTTTATTATTTACTTTTCACTTTTTGTTTTCGACCATGAGAATTGGACCCTTCTCAAAATGTGAGAACCAGTCCGATTCTCAAACTGGATGCCAGATGAAAACTTGGGTGATTCTCACTAGGCGGTTCTCACCTCCAATGAGAACCTTCAATCCGGTTCTCATGGCAGTTGTCATTGTCGGTTCTCAATGAGAATTAAACTCAAAACCAGCGCCGGTTTTCAACCAACCGGGTGAGAATTGCCCAACACTTAATGTCTACCCTATCGATTGGTAATTCTTTTCTGCTACCCTTTCAAAATCACCCTATCCAGCTAGTAAACATTTTAGATTTACCATATTTTATCCTGCCTGATTAGTAGAGTTTGAGGTTTAACTTCATCTGTGAAGGCAGATAGTTTGCAAAAGTCATATTAACATGTAGCTTACATGAAGGCTCATATTTAGCACTTGATATTTGGTCATATAATTTTCTTTTTTCGTTTTATTTTCACTTCATGCATAACCTACCTTATGCAGATTGAACTATCTTATTCGTATGCCCAACCTTCTTCAATCCTGCTACCATTCACCATTGCAGCCAACTGTTTTTCTGTTATTAAAGTTCCAACCAAAAGGTTTTTGGTTTTGTCTTTGTTTTTTTTTTTTCAAGTCATTTGATGTTTTAATTTTTGTCTTTTCATGTTTGTGCACAACTCATTGTTTTTCCCTTAATTGCAAATGTGCAATGCTAGTACAAACATCATACATTATTCATATGTTCACTAACTTTTGCCTGTTTGTTGGCCCTCGCCCATTGGGAAGACACCAAGTGTTGGGTGCTTCTTAGACAGAGGGTCAGATAGCCGTCAGTCAGTTATGGGCTCAAGTATCTACCCACTTACTCCGCAGTTTTCAAATTTTTAAAAGAATTGATTTTGATATATAATCATGGTTCTCAAAATATATGAAAAGTCAAAGAACCAGTAGGTCTTTGCTGGGTCTTTCACGAAATCTGTCAGTTCATCAAGGTTTTTGAAATAACCAGAATTTAAAGTGATTCTTTAATTCTAAATAATTTTCAAAAGATTTGTAACCAACAGTTCTTTGATTCTAAAATATTTAAAGAACTCGAACTGACAATTCTTTGAAAATTCAAAGAATCACCCAACACTAAAAGACACCTAAAATTAGGGTTTGGCATAAATTTTGGCTTGAACTTGACCCAATGTGTGAGTGACATCTGGAGTACAATTTGTGGATATGATAGGTGAGCATGTTCCATAAAGCACATGCATGATCTAGATAAGAAGTTGAAGATCCAGTATCTGAAGGTTGTTGTTTGAACTTGCCATGAAGCACAGAGCCATTATGCAACAAGCTGCCCGTTTCCATAGGATAAATGTAAAATAATTTTTTTTAACAAGTTTTTCTTTATGAAGGTCATTCGGTCAACTAATCACCCCACCCCATGTGCTACCTTGGGTCAAAGATGAGGGAGTATTGAGCAATTGCATTGACCATAATAGGCCAAAACAAATGACCACTTGCAAAAATAGAATCAAAATGGTTAGCTATGAAAATATCCCCTAGAAATATAGCCTACTCTTCAAAAAGCAATGTCAACATGAAAGGATGTGAGTCTTGTGCTTGTCTTTGGTCACTCTCAAGGTCTTTTCATATCCACTATAGAGGTGATTAAACCTTGCTCTTTTTTACCACTTTTTTCCCCTTTTTTGGTGGCTTGTTTCGGATTTTCTCAAACCCCAAAAATAGATTTTACTTTACAAGTTTGACTCTACAATCTCCTTTCGGATTGGCAATGTTGAAGAATTGTCAACTTGCGCTTATGTTCTCAGGATTCTAGAGGTCTGCCCATGGATGTAGAATTTTATGACATTTTTGTGTCAAGAAAAGCAACTCTTTGAAAGACATACCCAACAACATTGAAAGATATTGCACCCCAAAAAAATTAGTCTTGGTCCAAAAAGTTTGATAAATGGTCAAAATGGAAACTAGATGCTCTAGAGTCTAGACATGAATCTTCTGGTAATGCTGACCAACCCCTCAGCTCACCATTGCACGCATGCATTGCAAGGGATTACCTCATACTTCAATGGTCAACAATCCATGTGCCTTAAAACCCTCCGGAATTCCCTCGTGCCATGCAATGTGAGCCATATATGCAGGGTTGAAAACTGCAAAAAGTGAAAGGAATTTGAGGAGGAGATAAGTGGCCTAACAAGAGACGATAAGACCAATGATGCAAAGTGACAAGGGCTAAGTGACAAGGAGGTGACTATAAGCACAGATCATCTTATTCCTTGTACACAACTTTGAGCCAGCTCAAGCATTTTAATGTATCCTTTTTTAATCAGACTTCCTTCTTCTTCTTGGGTTACATATCCTTGGTTTGTTAGACACAATGGTATACTCTTTTTAAATCATGGGTTAATCCTATATCCTGACAAGTCAATTTCTTTTGTGCAAAATTTCACTCAAATGTGAAAAAAAAAATTGGGGCTGTGACCCTGACAAACAATTTATTAGAAAAAAAATTGAAAAAACATTTTTCAGAAAAGCAAGGTTTTTGAACTACTCCCTCGCGTCTCCAAAGCGCAAGATTTTCAAATATATAGGTCCTACTTGTCCTGTGAACAAATCTGGTTAGATTCTCCTGTGGATGGTTGCTCGTGTGGCTACATCACAAAAGTGAACAAGAGTAACCCGAATCCCAACTTCAGACTTGGAAGAGCTATCTCATCCATACTTTCCAAATCATACATATCTACCTTTGTACACCTTGGATTTCAGGGTTCCCAATAGTCTTTTTGCTTTCAATTTTGTGATGTAGTCACAGTGACAAGCATCCCAAAAGAGACACCTTTGTAGAAGACCGTTACAACAGTAGACAGTAGACAGAACTGTGGCAACACTCTCCCTCTCCAACAAAAAAGGAAAAAAAAAGAAGGCAAATATTGATGAATTTTTAATTTAAAAAAGGGAATTTGTGACAAAATATTTGCTTCTTTTTTCCTTTACCTTTCAGTGATCCTTTGCCCCCAAAAAACTGACTTGTTTCCATCCGACAACATTTTTGCTTCTTGAAAAAAAAGTCTTCATAGACCAGGGGTTTTAGGGTTTTGAAATAGCATTATTTTCACTTTATGGCAATCTTTCTGTAAGGGTTTTATATCTGGTTTTGGATCTGGGTGTTCAACTGGCAAGCATAGGCATTGGGTTTGCTGATATGGAGCTTTAACACATTTTATTACCTATCAAACAAGGGGTTTAAACCCTAAACCTGGACTGCAGTTTTAAACCCCTTGGTATCTACTTACTTCTCAGTTTTTCTTGCAGGGGTAGCCTGTTTAAGGTTTAGAGTGTAACCCTTGGCCCACTCACCCTCACTCCCCAGATATGCGCATGTAGGAAGGACTCTTTGTACAAAGTGGCAGGCCTGGCCACTTCTTCTCAAGTGGAGGATTATATAGGGATGTTCATGGCCCAGGAGAGCCAAGCTTTATACTTTGAGTTGTTGAAAATTCAATGTCGAAGTTGCAATAAAATTATACAGAAACTCTAGTTTAAATATAGGGGGATACACTTATAGGTATAGATTATTCATTGACTCACAAAGAATATACATAGCTCTTACAGCGCCTTTGATTTGGTCACTCAGTTTAAGGAATATTTGTTCACTATTCTAGGCAGAAAGAGATTTCAGTGTTAAGAGCTGCGAGGGGCAACATTTTAAGGGTGTGCAAGGAAATTGCCTTTGAGGGTTCCTTTTTCCAGATGGAATTCTTATGCAGAATAGTCTTTGCCTTATAGCATCTCCAACAGTGCTCAGTATGTGACTCCAGACAGTAAAGTTTATTGTGAAAAAGTCAGAATGTGCTGATTTCGCTCAGAAAATTGATTTTTTAGCACGAAATTCGTGCAGCTTGCCGTGGCTGGTAAAAGGCTCAACACAGTTGTGCACCTCCCAAAAAGAGTATAATAAATTGCACCTGACTGCAGCTCAGTATTCTGATTGGTCGATCACAATGGTTAGTCCAGGTGGTTGCTATTAGTAGCTCCTTTGGGTATAAGTTTGTACAACAAGCGTTGTAGCCCAGTAGGCCTGCTTTAGAATCATCAAATAATTGTAGAACCTCATGGTTTCAGAGAAAGGGAAAAAAATTTAAACTCATAGCATGCTTTAGATGGCTTATGGGGTATGACTCCTTAGCTTGCAGATAATTTCAGTGCCATGCCAACCAACGTGATCACAGGACAACAGCCCAATCAATTACCTTGTATGACCATGAATAGTATCCCTAGCAATTTAGGGAACATTTTTTCTAGTTTGCAAGGTGGTTTGATTGGATTTCCAAAGATGAATAACATAGGTCTGTGGAAGCTTTGCAACAAATGCAAACTATTGGGGCATTGCAAACTTCAGGCACTGCAAACCTTAGTGTCAATAGGGATGGGCAACCTCTGATAACAAGGAGTTGGTCCAAGTCAAATGCTATAGTTGGACAAACCCCTGTGACAGCTGAAGTAGCTGCAACTATCCAAACTTCTATTAACAAAAAACAAGGAAAACTCTCAAGGGAATTGTGGGACTGATATTTCAATCTTTTATTCTTATTTTCTAATTGTGAAATAAGGGAATATTTGTATTTTCCCATTGTCAAACAAACTATTTCATGTTTCCAAGGGGAAATTCAAGTTTTCCTGGATGGTCCCATAGGGAATCTTAAAAAGTCTGTTGTGGAAATTGGGGAGGATTCGCTTACTGTTGAGTTGAACAAGAAAGCATGCCAGGCCCTAGAACGCACGGCTCATAGGGAAATTATGAGCAAAACATGAAAGATGGCCATTGAAAGAAAGGCCAATGGGTATAAACCTTTTTCTTGTCACACAATTCAATTGGAAAACCAAAACCCCCCATCATCATGGGAACATGTGAATTAATTTGAAATTAATCCAATGAATAAAAAATTAACAAAAAAACTCATTAAACATTGTAACGTTTACTTTTAAGTAGTAAAAAGACTTCAATTTTTTTGAAAATGATATTTTTAACTAAATTTTTAACATGAACTTTAATAAAATAGTATGAAGTAAGGAAATTTTAATTTTAAAAAACTTTGAAGACTTTTCCAAGAATATTTTTTAAATATTTTTCCAAAGGCAGTCACAAAAGCAGTCAAAAAGCAAGTGGGTGTGACTCATGTTATTCGTTTGCGCTTAATGTTGTATATGTACACTTCCAAATAATTTTTAATGCCAATTGCATTCCAAAGCTTGTCTTGTGCTGAAAGAACCTTGTACTTGCACACATGTTGACATGTTCAGGAGATTGAATTGGGATGAACACCTACACTAATAGAAGAAAATGAAAAACCTTTGAAAACACATAGGGTCCTTACAAAGCTTGCCCACTATGCTTGAACTTTTCCTTCTATGAATATGGTAAGACCAAACAATGACTTAAGTTCTCACTATCTTCAACAATTTGGGTAATTCATGCATGGATGTTAAACCCATCTTTTCTTTTTGTTAGGAGATTAGTAACTTGTGCCAAGTGCATTTTTAGTATAAGATGTTTGATGTTTCTATATTTTGTAAGTGGGCTTATAAGGCAACAAGCAACAAGGATTGATTCAATGCTCACCAAGTTCAAGTAAAACAAATAGTTGCATAAGAAACTTAGTGCCTTGGAAGGGATGATGGCATAATTGGTTGCTATTGTGAACAAAAATTGGTATCATAAGTTGCCCAAAAAAAAACACAAAAATGTGAGAAGACTCCCATGATGCCATTAATAGCAATTAGAAAACCTTGTGATCTTTTTAAGAATTTTGAATGTGGTGGCATAATTGCAACAATGACTATCATGCAACCATTGAGTTCCAATGGTGTTCAAATGGGTTTGTCTCACTTTGGCCTTGTTCTTTTGTACTACATGGTTTGGAATCATTAATATTTGGAACTTGAAAATTTTCAAGTAAATAAAGGTTGATATCTTTCCTAGGTTTCATGGGTTTGTAGAAGAAAAATGTGTCGACAAAGGATGATGGTAAACTATGATTACTTGTTACTATTTTCATTTGACTTTCAACCTAAGAATATTGTGTCAAATGTGCAAGAGCCTAAAAACATTATTATCCTTACCAAATCAATCTCCAAAGTTGCAAATGCCTCACAAGAGACCCCCCTTGTTATTCAAGGGTAAGCAAGTGGGTTTTAGTATTAATTGTTTGGTTATGAGAAAATTTAATCTTATAAGCAACTCTTCAACCACAATAAATTTTTATGCAAAATTTTAAATGTATGATTTAGCATTAACATGCCTAATGTGTATATACCAAAGTGCAAATGAATCCCCAAGTTTTCATGATTATTATACTACAATTGAGCTAGCTACAATGGGCACACACAAGGTAAACAATCAAGCAGTGAGCTTAGAAAAGGCAAAGATGAATGTTTTGGAAGTTGAGAATACCAAAACACATTCAAAAGCACAAACATGCATCTCCCAACAAAATGACCACATTAAGGGTGAATTACATTGGGACAGTTGTGTCATTTTTATAATCTAATCATCCACTTGTAGGTTAAATTGGAATGGCATTTGATAGGCATGCACTTGGTTTTCAAATGTTTTTTTCTACTTGATGATTCCATGGTATTTTACAAGTTAGTTTGAATGCATTGTCAGTAATGTTGTAAAGCAACAAAGTTTTGAGCACACCATTCATTTATCTCCCAACAATAATGTTGAGGTGTAGATGATTTCAAACTGTTAATTATCATGATCATACCATAATTGTTAATGTTAAGTGATATGGCATGATAAGTTGTTTGTAATTTTTTCTTCAGTTACTATTCATATATAGGTTAAATATATGTCATGTGCTTTTATAATGGTTGTCATAATCTAAAATTGGAGTTGATATAAAGTAGCAAAATTTCAAACCTTTCAAGTACCTTAATGTTTTCTAAATTGCAATCGTCAAACTTTGAGCCCCAAGTATTTTCCCACCTATGCTTGTTATATTTAATTATGATTGGTTATCCACACTTTTTTTTAAATCATTACTTAGTTGAACATAACCAAAACTATAACAATATGATGAACGTTGTTTGGCTTGCAACTTTTGAAACCACATGCAAAGGTTGACATCTTCAACTTTGCTACAAACTACCATGTGTGGCTGGTGAAATATGTACAGTAGCCTCCCACTTAAGTACGCACCCGTTTAAGTACGCATCCCAGTTAAATATGCATTTTATGACAAAATTTTTAGGGATCAACATTTTTCAGTGGAACATATCATGAATCGTCATTTGGCGCAGGTTTTGGTTTTTTTTGCATCTGGCTTTGAGGACGATTGCTCGAACCTTGGCCTGGAACTTTTCAAACGATTTTTTGAAATCGTCGAATGCTTCTTCGGCTTCTGTTTGAACATTAGAACAGAGCAACTGATCCTCAATATCGAGAATTTGCTTATAGAAAGACTCAAATCCATGAAATTAAACTCTATCATGTGACTCGACAATCTGCTCTGGTTGATTAACATCGCTATCTTCATCAAACCCTGCTTCATTAATCTTCATCAATTCCAACAGCTCTTCGATGTCTTCCAACATTGCTGTAGCATATTCTTCACTGCTTTCGTCATCAATATGAACAAATTCTTCCAATTCTGATTGGTTGATCGATAAATTTAAGCTTTCGATGGTTTGGGCTAACTCAGTGGCAATGACGTTATTTTCGCTCTCAGCCCCTGGTTCCGGTTCCAAGTTCATGAGCTCCGCCTTACTGAATGCATTTTTTATAGAGCTTGATGAGACGGAATCCCAAGCTTCTTTTACATAGCTTGCGACATCCAGTAGGTGCGCTGGATTTCCGTAGGAAACTCCTGCCGCACCTCGTCGTAGTTGTTTTCCCAATTTTCTTTTCCGTTGCTTTAACTGCTCGTCAAGCTCATAAAAGTCGAGGATATCCTTGAGATATAAATATTTGTATCGTTTCTTGAGAGCGGCGATGATTCCCATATCACAAAGCTGTTTCCAATTGGTACAATTCGGAGGAAAGAATACTACGCGGATGTTGTCGCGTTCAAAGGCGTCAAAGTGTCCCAGCGCATTATCCATCAATAAGAGAACGGGACGTCTTGTTCATCTTTTGACTTTTGGAACAAAGACTTTGTTGAACCATTTCCAGCAGGTTTCCACGTCCATCCATGTTTTCGCTTGATTGAAATAAGGAACTGGCCAGTGTCGGTCTTTAATACACGCTGGCTCTTTCGGCTTTCCAATCATTACACAAGGAATTTTATGTGTTCCAGATGCGTTGGCGTAAACTATCAAAGAAACACGATCTTTCACTTTCTTTTTGCCTCTAGTGCTTGAAATGTCCTCATTCAGCATCAGAATGGAATATTTGGGAAGCAAATGGAAAAACAATCCAGTCTCGTCCATGTTGTAGACGTTCTCAGGGTCGT
>Ga0116231_10004928_pt1 | contig 26726 bp, 27 predicted proteins | sample S1TSphgellanicum_2_FD_89695 | JGI IMG/M metagenome (GOLD analysis project Ga0116231, IMG submission 89695) | Host-associated microbial communities from peat moss isolated from Minnesota, USA - S1T2_Fd - Sphagnum magellanicum MG | ecosystem: Host-associated > Plants > Peat moss > Unclassified... | reverse complement strand
TGGGTGGGGGGGGGGTAGGTGAAAAAAATAATAAATATATTTATCCTTGATTGGGGTCTAGTGTACCCTCCGGTTAGCCCTTGTTCTTTTTTTTTCTTTGTTTTTTTTTTTTTTTTTCCCCAAAATTGTTGGTTCTAGTCTGGTTCCGGTTCCGTAAATAAATAGAACCTGGAACCCGTTTCTAGCCATGCAGTTGTTGAAAAGTTAACCATTGTTTGTTTCCGGTTAGTAAGAAACGAATACGAACCAAGACAAAATTTCAGAAGCGGAATGGAACGGAACACCCCCAAAAAAAAAAAAATTCCCCATAAAGAACCAAAACCAAATTCCGGGTTCTATTTATGTGTGGACCTTAAATTGAGACAATTACAATTTGTTTTTAAGAACCGTAACCAGAGGGCGTTCGTAGTAAAACTAGAAAACCGCCCGACATGGTGTAGTAAACTAGTGTTGGGCGGTTATCACTTTTTATGATAGCCACCAGATCCGGTTTTCACAAAAGGCTTTGAAAACTTGGTCAATTCTCTCTAATTTTATTTTATTTTATTTTATTTTATTTGAAGATTGGGCCAAAATATGAATTTTTGACCCCCAAAAAAAAATTATGGACCAATTCTCAAAGTGTGAGTTCTAGTAAAATTGAAAACAATCAGTTACCTAAGGCGGTTCTCACAATCCGGTTATCAATAAAAATGAATTTAAGCATAAAATTCATTGTCCAAACAAAACAAGACAACCATTAGGTTTTAGGGTTTTGGGGGTTTAGGGTTAGGTTTTAGGGTTTTCGGGGTTTAGGGTTTTAGAAGCTCCGCCATTAGTGAAAAAGAAAAAGAAAATTTCTTAAAGGCTTCTTTGGACGTCTCTAGGACCTAGACATCTTTAGTTACTAGCTATACATAGACCCCCTAGGCCTAAACCTAGCTTAGAACTAAGGGCTAAGATCCTTACCTTTTTTTTTCTCATCCCTTTTTTTTTTTACCGCATCCTTAGTATAACATTTTTGACGGGTATGGAAAGGATCCCAATCTCACGGCCAGTTCTAACACTCGAGATAACCTCGAGGACTTAGATATTGGTCCAGATCTGATTGAATTTGATACCCATGAGTGTTCAAAATCCAATGTTGGACGGTTATTATAAACCGCACTCCCAGACCTTGGGTGGGTATCATGGTGGTTTTTTAGGGTTGATAATCAAGGTTCCCAAATTTTCAAATACCCAGTTTTTATATATAACCATAATTATCAATCAAATGCAAACATGCTTTTGATATACGATAATGATTTTATTTTTTTTATTTTTTTTGAAAAGGAAAAAAAAACCACCCAGAAACCCATTGCTTCTTTCATGAAACCCAATGATTCTTTGATTTTTTTTTTTTGGAAAATAACCAGAACTAGTGGTTCTTTTTATTTTTATTTAATTTTAAATACCCATAATCAGCATTTTTTTCTAGTAAAGAAAATTTAAAAACCGCACCACATTGGGCACTCAACCAACCTTTTTTTCAAATATACACTATATATCTTTCTAATTGGGATTACAAGCAATTTGGAGCTCAAATTTGGAATTTAAAAAGGACTTAATGCAAACTTGGGGTGAAGGAATGCTTACCTTTAAGAGTGCATTGAACTTTCACACTGAAGGACTCAAAAAATTACCCTTCACATTGAGGGGATGGGAATTTTATGGCATTTTTTATTTTATTTTTGTGCACATTTGACAAATAAATGTGTAATAATAATACCATTTATCTAAAACCGTACACATTAAAAATTAGATATATTCTTTCCAATTTTCTCATAATTCTCTAAATCTCCACTAATTTGATAGTTAAGAACATGATCGACATGCAAAACATGATTGCATGAAATACCATATTCATCAATGAATGTGGATGAAAGAACAATTAAAGGGTCCATTTACATTATCACAATCACAAATTATTTGTAAATTGTAAATGAACTGAAAATGTAAAGCCATATTCAACATTAACATTATCGAATTTTTAATTACTCATGTTGCAATAGGTTTTTGTGGAAATCATATTTTAAAATATGACTGAATTTTTAAAAAATAAAATGAATTCTCAATGAACTTTTGAAATGATGACATTACATTTACATATATATATAGTGAAAAATGTGAACTAAAAAATATCTCATAGCAATGTCAAAATAAATAAATTGTCATCAAATGAATAATTTTAAAATAAAATGCATTGAAATTTTCTTAAGACAAGAGTTTTTTATTTTAAATGAATAAAATGTCGTATTTTTGTCATTTTTTATTGTTTATAATCCATTTCACATAAAAATATTCAAACTTTCACATGAAGTTTTGAACCAATCACATGTCTACCAAAGCTTAGACAATAGTTTACCAAAAGCATAAGGGATAATTATAATATTTATTGTTTGATCATTATTATAATTGTAGAAATTTTAATGTGTAAGATGTGAAGTCCTAAAAATGTCAAAAGTGTCACCTAACCATGTTTTTACCCACGTCATCATTTGTGTTGGTACAACCTCTTGAAAATTTTGACCAAGATACTTGATGTTTCTTCCAAAGAAATAGAACCAATTTGTTAGCTATGTGCACCCCCGCACTCTTCTTTTTTTAAAAAAAAGGCAATCTCTACACAAGTAATACCTTTCAAAATGGTGAAGGTGACAACCAAAATGGATCAAATTGTAATAATATCCACATGTTCACACTAAATTCACATGTTTAACTTGTTTATCTTAATAAGAACATCAAACAAAAATCTCAAAAAAATTTGGAATTCCAAATAAGTAAGCTTCAAATACTAATTAATGGTATGTTCCTACTATAATTCCGACAATGTGAACGTGTAATGCACTAAGTAGTGCACAACTTTTCCTTGAAACAACCAATGCACATTGTGAAATTAAAATAAAACAAGAGGTGTTTTTTCCAAAACCTTCTAAAGTTTTTCAATTTCTTACACCTAATAAATGACCTCCTCGCCCCTTCATATGCATAAGTGGCAACCACATATCCATGAATACAAGCTCAAGAAAAGCCCTTGTTGGGTCCCCTTTAACTAAAGCCTCATTATGTGTTATGCAATGAACTTCAAAAGATGTGAGGTATATTTTTTCATTTGCATAATTAAGCTTATCTTACAATTGTCTTGGAAGATATTCCATCATAACCATTAGTTATGACTTCTCCCAATGCATTTCTTAAATCAAACTGCATACAAATTCATACATATGTATACCTTTAAAGTACCCATATCATGAAGCATAAGTTCCACAAATTTTGAAACACAAAGCCCTCTGCCCACTTTTAATAGCATATTCACACAATCAATTGTTGCTCCAATGTTCAATTTGTAAACTCATTAACCAATACAAGAAGGCAATTTTTCAAGTGCAAGGAGATCACTAATTAGAATTACATATTTACAAATACATTTGCATACATCATTGATTGGCATGTTTGGTGTGCCCAAAAGCCTATGGTTGTGACATTCATTGTTCAACAAAGTTTTGTACAAGGTGATCATTCCAAACAACAAAGTATGCCAATTTCATTAATGTTAAATTTATTCCTTGTACCTTTTTAATCATGAGGTCAATATATCTTTCTATAGGAAGATGTTGGCCATCATGATGAGCTTGCCAACATAAAAGAATTATCTTGTGATCTTCATTTTTTTCATGAATCATGATAGTCTATCTCTATAGTGTGACACATCATGTTTTTCTTCCCCAAGTGTCAATCGTCCAACATTTTTCACATGCCTAACATTTCATAAAAACAAATTTAGAAGCATCCCATGGGTGTAAGTAATATAACCATTGTCATCCCACTTTCCACACCCAAGTTTCACTTTTCTTTTAACTTGTCTACGATTTTGTCCAACTTCAAGTTGAACTCACTTTTCTTCACCATATTCTTGTATATAATTTTTTTTGAAGTCATTGTGAGGACATTCTTTCATAAATTTCCTTAAGATTTCCATTGGGATGCCATTTAAGATGGTGTAAAACATGAGAACAATGAATATATTTCATTTGCTTAGGGTCTCTTTAAGATCTACCTATTGTTGCCCCCACCTTTTGGGATTGGACCACAACATTTGCCCAAAACCCAATAGTCGTTAATAAGATAATTTTGCCAATATCATAAGTTTACACAAGGTCATAACATTACATTAATGATATTAAAATGCCCTTGCTTGAAGTTGTTTGCATTCCAAATCAAAATTTTAAATGTGATGAAGGTCAAAGTTTAGCCTTCTTATCCATCAAGAAGGCTACAATGATTCCATTATTACTTCTAGGCTATTGACTTTTTAGTGGTATTAGCGCATAGATAGGTTGAGACCCACTCGCCATTGGCATTGTATCCATGCAAAAACCTTAACATACATGCATAATGTGGTGTTTAAAGTAACATTAAACAACTCCATTTTCAAAACTAGGTGTTTGTTTTAAATCAAATTACTTGGCCTTCCAAAAACCTACAAATTAAATGCAACCACATAAAAGCCTTTGTTAAAGCCCATATTTGGTTAGTGGTCCTCTTATTCCTCCCTTTTGTATTTGTTCTTGTTGTGGTAGGATAGGGTTGATGTTCTTGTGATGTTGTGGTAGATTGGGATTGCCCTATTTATTGTGTTGTTGAGGTGGGTTGTTGATTTTCTTGGTTTTCATAGCCTTGATTTTAAACCCCATTCCATCATTTTCTTAGCACATGCATAAATGTTGTAATGTAATCTTTTAGTGGTCTAACCCTCGTACATTATGAAGTTACACTTGAGGTTTTATTTTGCATTGGTGCCTTCATTTTAGCTCTACCCCTTGGTCTCAACCTCCAAGCATTAGGGGGTGTTTATTTAGGTCCTATAAGTGGTATGAATATATGATTCTTATATGAAGACTAATAAAATGAAAAATGTGTTAAATTTAGATAATGCTTAATTGTAGAAGTTTTCACTTCTTCACAAGAAACAAGTAGTTCATAAAATTCAGCAAAGTCCTTCCAATATAAATTGTCATTAAATGTTGATGTGTAGGTAGGGGGAATGTATCTCAAAGTGTGTCATGATAAAATAAAAAAAACTTTGTGACTTGTGCTACTAAAATGTGATGACATTTATGGGAGTGCTAATTTGACCCAACTATATTATAGGCATTTTAATATTTGATTGTGTATTCTTGGATTAGTTTTGGTATGCCACTCAAATTTTGGCTTCTTTTGCATTATTTCTGTTTTTTCAAGTTTTTTTATTTCCTTTTCTATTTTAAATGGAATAATAAAAACTCCTACTTCCTCCTTGATGTCAATTGTAATAACAACTATGTTTTCTACTTCCTTCTAGATTTCAATTGTAACATGACCTATTATAACCAAAAAGAAAGTGGAAGACAAAACAACAAACTTGACCACATACAATGGGCCTAAGCAAAATTGGATTTTCTGGTATCCTACAACAAATAACATCTCTTGATCTTTTCTCTCACTCTCATGGCACATAAGATTCCTATCGGCATTCACTAATCTTCAACAAAACCAGCTTATGCATACACAAATTGGCAAAATTGTTACAGAATCTAGAATTTACACCTTACATCCATTTGAATGGCCAAAATTTATTAGCTACCTAACTCCAATGCATATCATCAAAAATCAAGAATCTATTAAGGTATGGCTTGACGCGCTCGCAAGTCCCTAGTTAGCCCCAAGTTGGGGTTAAGTCACTCAAGTTGCGGAAGTATGGGGACTCGGGGCACGCTCCTAGCTTCTAGCACTAAAGGGGGTGAAAGGGGTGTGCTGAAAGCTTCGGGATTAAACTAGGAAGAAGGACAAGCTTACTTAGTTATTCGGTCCTGCATCCAAATCCAACTAACAAGTTGGTTATAATTCATTTTGCACACTTTCAGTGTTGGGACAAGCCACAGGCGACCTTGAACTCACTTGACTCACCATGGCCCGGACTCGAGGGAAGCCACCACCTTCCCCCATATAGTATTCTATGTAGCTCTCCGCCACATTTGCATCCAAATGGCTCTTTTTCCCGAGACTCCCAAAGTGGAGTCCCAAAACTGTCTCGGTTTGGACTCCCGGGACTTTGGGCATTCATAACTTTTCGCCCTGAGTTTGGATCGAAACAAGGTCTAAACCAAAGTTGTAGCTCTCTTTGAGAGCTTTTCAACGGTGTGTCGCACTTCACCTACACGCACTGGGATTGGGTCGATTCCTGACTTTTAGTGGTCGGGAGTCAAATTGTCAGTTTGACTCCTAGCCCTTCTTTTGACCATAACTTGTGCTATAGATGTCCAAATGGCTCATGCGAGGCCATTTTGGACATCTAGATTTCAAGATCTTTTCAATAATATAAAGAACGTCTCAATGCAACGTGTTTTGACCCCTGCAATTGCGCTCTGAGTTTTTGGGAGTCCCGGAGGACTCCCAAGTCCCATTTTCGGGAGTGTGAGTGGCGACCTCACACTTTCGTCAAAGTGGGGTTGCGACATGGCCTTTGAGGTCAGAACTCTCAAGGTTCACTTGATCCATTGAGCTACTAACCCATTCCCCATTGAATGTAATAATGTAGCGTGCTTCCACTCTTCTTGTCTGAAAACCTAAGACTTGGAGACTCTTGAATCTAAATGCATTCTGAATCACTTGATTTTGAACAATAGATACCAGGCTCACCTAGAGCCACTCAATGGGATAGACTCTTGTGCAATAATGAATGGCATATTTCTTTTTTCAAGTTCTTTCTTCACTTTTACTCTGTATACTCATTCTATCCACCTTAAGGATACCCCTTTGAGGTTTCTGGTACTCATTCGAACAACTGCCTACAACATAGATGCAAAGTACTATAACACCAACTCCGCATTCCAAGATGTTCATTTTCTTCAATATGCCCCCCTAGTTCTACGGCTTGGACCCCTCAATTTTTCATCATTCTTCGGCATCAACCTTTCATATCTATTTTTACAATGACATTCACAACTACTTAACGAAGTTACTGGCGCAGCGGAAAATTTCAACAACTAGCCATGTAGTTAGAAAACAACAACCCACCAAACACCTACTGGCCCCCTTCTTCCTTCCTCATACTCCCTCTTATGCTTGCCTCTCTCGTCCCTTCCGCCAAACCATTTTCAATGCAGCTTCCTCCTCCACCATCCATCGCACCACATGATTCATGTACTCCATAACACATAAACAAACAGAATAGCCTACCACGCATTCCTTGCAATAGTGATGGATAAATTCCTGTTACAAGAATGCAAAAAGGTGACGACTAATGAAAATAGTAAAACAAAACAAAACCCTAAAGACGTGTTGTGTTCACACTAGTGCAATGACCTGTTGTTTGGTCACACTATGTCTTTAGCTTCTTTCTTGACCCCAATTGTAGTCAAATATCTTTTCTTAATACCATCTTGCAATCTTTTTAAAAAAGATTGAAACTTTTACAATGAACTTTCTAATCAATGTGCCATGCTTAGAACATCTAGAAACTCTAGGTTGTTGTGCTAAATGAAATTATGCTCTTGTTTTGTTGTTGCTTGTTGATTTTTTGGTGGGAAAATTGTGTTGAATTATGGTGGGAAATGCAAGTAATGAGTTTCATTAGTTTTTGTGCCCATAATGTCCAAAGTTAAGTTTAAGTTTCATGTGCATAAGTTTTGAAATTTGCAATCACATCACTATTGTTTAGTGTTATGTTAAACGCACATTACCAAACCAAAAAAAATCTCAAAACTGATCACAAAAGGAGGCACTAACAAATGTTCCACTTTATCAAAATCTCACACCTATTCCCAAACAATTAATCTTAAACCCGATTTTCTGTGTTAAATTTACGTACATATAATGGTGTGAACAAACCTTCGATCATAGGCAAGCAATGGCAGGACAATCAAAACCAAGCAGAACCTTTATCCATATTTTAACTCCCTAAATGCCCATTTGGTCATAAGTGCCCGATCGGTGATGGGCAATTTTATCCTAGGTCTTCATTCACTCTCAACAAAGCCCTTAGCAGCAGGCTCTAGGGGACTCGGGCCCCGACTTAGCTTCACCTTGTGTAGGCCCTTAGGTTCCACTAAGCCCTACACAGAATGGGTTGCCAAGGTGATGAAACTCAGTCAAGGTTTATCCACAACTGAGTGAGTCATAATGGACATCCAGTCATAATGGTCATCCAGTCATAATGGTCAGTTGTTGGGTGCTTGATTCACTTTGGGGCAGTTGTAAACAAGGGGGTGTGTCACACTATGGCCTTGCCATTTACATTAAAAAATATATCTTAAGGTAAAAAGAAGAATTATGGAAACTCAATTATATTTCACCATGCAAAAATACAATCCTCTAAAAGAAACCAAAAATCCTTCAAGATATTATTATTATAACTCTATTATAACAAAATCTCAAATTTCAACACAAGCCAAAATATCATCTTTCAAAAATATCCTCATATATAAAAAAAATAGACCTATTATCTAGGGTCCAAAATAAATCCTTTAAGCTACTATACTCTATAATGAATCTGAACACAATCTTCTAAAAACAATCCTCTAAATGAAACCAAAATCCTTCAAGATAATATTATTATAACTCTATATCTAATCTCCAGTTTCAACATAAGCCAAAATTTCATGTTTCAAAAATCCTCATATAAAAAAAATAGACCTTATTACCTAGGGGCCAAAATCCTTTTAAGCTACTGTACACAATATCCTTGCCTTGGTAGTCAAGGCCATCAAAGGCATAAACCCTAAACCCTAAACCCAATTGTTGGTAGTGGTGGTAGAAGAGGCTACAAGCTATTGCCAAGAACGACATGTAGAGCAGAGAAGACGACTATTATGGAAACATCTTCCTCACACGATTCTCCATCGCTGCCTGCGCACAGCAACACGCAGTTCGCAGTATGGACCTTCCGCCATGCACTCCACTCCATGCACGCAGCACTGCGCTTGCTCCTCCTTTCTTCGCACAACAACAACAACACCAACAGCAGCACCAGCAGCACCAGCAGCAGTGGCAGCTCTTCTTCTCACTCAGCTGGTTTCCTTCATTCTGTGCCCACTGCTGTCACTTCTTCTGCAGCTCTTGGATCCTTGCTGCAGTTGTTGCAGCAGCGGGAAATTTTGTCCACATCTTCTGTGCAATTGAGTATGGCTGCGACTCTCTTCGGTTTTGCACGATCCAGACCTTTCAAGTCGCTTTCCATGCTCTCGCAATCCGTGGCGTCGAACATGGCAACTGGATCAGTTGTGCGTGTCTGTGGCTTGGTGCCCAAGCAGCAGCAGCTGAGTATGGGTTCTTGCAGCAGTCTGGTGAATATGGCTAACAGAGGTGGTCGTGGAAGGTTTTTGTTCTCCAGAGCGTTGTCGTCTTCCAGCTGCTGTATGAACAACCCTTGGCCAGGTTTCGTAGGGCTTCAGATGGACCGGTTTGGTGCGAGGAGGAGAGAGATCGTGAAGCTGATGGATACATCGGGACGACGAGCGTTTAGAGCGACCCCGCGGGCCGAGGCCCAAGGAGGAAGGGCAAGTGTTGTTGCTGTTGTTCTTTCTTCTTTGAAGCATTCCTGTTTTTGTTTTTGTTTTGGTTTCGCAATTTGGTTCGCTGTGCTTTGCGGTGATGATAGTCCGTCCTCACAATGTGTGATGCAACGAACCGCTATTCTTTTTGGTTTTTGTCTTCTGTGGATTCAAGCTTATGCCCTAAACCTTGAACCCTCTCCGGGTTGTGCAGATAGAGCAAGGAGAATTCACTGAAATGGCTTGGCAGGCAATCACAGCTGCTGTAGATGTGGCCAGAGATAGCAAGCAGCAGGTAGTGGAGCCAGAGCACTTGATGAAAAGTTTATTGGAGCAAAGAAATGGACTTGCACGGCGGATCTTTGCCAAGGCGGGAATTGATAACACTGCGCTTCTACAAGCAACAGAACGCTTCATTGAGCGCCAACCTAAGGTCAGATGGACTTGCGCTTCACCTGCTTCCACCGTTGCTTGTGTTCTTCTCGAGTGCTCTCAGAAATTCTCAAGACCTTGATACTGACCAATGCAGGTCACAGGAGACACAAGTGGAGCAATGATAGGACGCAATTTGCTAACCTTGCTGGAGAGAGCTCAGGACATAAAGAAGGAGTTTGGTGATGCATTTGTTTCTGTGGAACATCTGCTGCTTGCATTTCTGGATGACAAGCATTTTGGACAGCAGATCTTCAAGGAATTTCAGTTGTCACGGGAGAAATTGAAGGAAGCCATTACTGCTGTGCGAGGAACACAGAAGGTCACTGACCAAGGTATGAATATTCACAATTGCTGTTAATTTGGAATGTCCTTTTGCTTCTGCGATTGCAGCCACATTTTGTTAGGGTTTTCTTTTTTGCTTCTGGATTGCAGCCACATAGTGTTAGGGTCTTCTTTTTGTGGTGCTAATAATACCTCTTTGCTTGTGCTGGTGGCAGATCCAGAAGGGAAGTATGAAGCTCTGGAAAAGTATGGGATTGATCTAACAGAAATGGCAAAGCAAGGAAAACTGGACCCTGTCATAGGCCGTGATGAGGAGATCCGACGCTGCATACAAATCCTGTCTCGGAGAACAAAGAACAATCCTGTACTCATTGGCGAGCCTGGTGTAGGCAAAACCGCAATTGTTGAGGGGTCAGTCTTCCATCTTCAATGTCTTTTGCAAACTGTTTGTAGGCTTTGGAATTGGGATGTGTATATCAGGCAGCAGTTCATGTCCCTGAATTGTGCAAGGTGGAATTGGTAGGAATGAATGACCTGTTTCAGGGTTCTCTTGTTTTGATGCCAGTCCCCCAATCTTTCTGTGCAGGTTGGCGCAACGGATTGTGCATGGAGACGTTCCAGAAGCCCTCCTCGATCGCAAGGTTGAACCTGAGTTGCCTCTGACTCTATATCCAGTCCTTGGCAGTACTGGATTTATGTCTTTCTTGATTAGAGTTTGAGCACAGAGTGGATTCACTTTGATTGTGTTTCTTAGTAGGATTCTGAACCTTGGACTGTGACTCTTGGCAGCTGATATCCTTGGACATGGGCGCACTGATAGCAGGAGCAAAGTATCGAGGAGAATTTGAGGATCGACTGAAAGCAGTGCTGAAGGAAGTGAAAGATTCAGCTGGCCAAATCATTCTGTTCATTGATGAGATCCATATGGTGGTGGGTGCCGGTATGTCTCTCTCTTGTCTCACTTACACATTTCCTCTTGTCATGACTTCCTGTTGGTAGCCAAATGGCTTGTGAATATGAGGACCCAAGGTGGCTCATTTCCTACCTTCATGAATTGATGTGTTGAAGGGTAACCTTTGTCAGAGCACAATCACTCATTAGAAGGCATGATGGATTGTATTTTTTTTTTGCTAGCTGAAGCAAAAATGAGACAATAAGATCACATGCAGTAGCTGGAAGACATCACAAAGTTGACTGTCTTAATTTTTGGGAATTGGTTGGGTAAGGATTGGGTGTTTCCCAGTTTGAAGAGATCTGATTTTATTGTTGGTTGGAAGTATGATTTAATTAGATTGGTCATGTCTCCCATTGTTGAAAGGTGCAACAACTGGGTCTATGGATGCTGGAAACTTGCTGAAGCCAATGTTAGGACGGGGAGAGCTACGTTGCATTGGAGCAACCACCATTACAGAATACCGCAAATACATAGAAAAGGACCCAGCTTTGGAGCGACGGTTCCAGCAAGTGTATGTGGACCAACCATCAGTGGAAGACACAATTTCGATTCTTCGGGGTCTCCGTGAGCGCTATGAATTGCACCATGGGGTCCGGATTTCCGACAGTGCCTTGGTGGCAGCTGCTGTGCTTGCAGATCGTTACATAAGTGACAGATTCTTACCAGACAAAGGTCCTCTTTCTCTCTGTTTACTGTGAACAAGTGCTGGAGTAGCCGTAGCTGCTTGGGTTGTCCAATGGTTTATATGCAAACTTTCTAAGCTCTGTGTTGTTGCTTTGCAGCTATTGATCTGGTAGATGAAGCAGCAGCAAAGCTTAAGATGGAAATGACCTCAAAGCCAACAGAGTTAGATGAGATTGATCGGTCTGTGCTAAGATTAGAGATGGAAAGACTTTCTGTCCAGCATGACACAGACCAAGCTTCACGTGACCGTCTTGAACAACTTAACAAAGAACTGGAAGTTCTTAAGGTCAGCCAAAAGGAACTTGGTGAACAGTGGGAACATGAGAAGGAAATCATGTCTCGCATACAGTCTATCAAAGAAGAGGTAACCCCCTCTCCCCCCTTCCAATCTTGTATATTCTCACTTTTCCCAACTGTTTCTTTATGATTATTGCTCAAGTGTTTGGTATGTCTGTCTGCAGGTGGATAGAGTGAATCTGGAGATTCAGCAAGCAGAACGTGTATATGACCTAAACCGTGCTGCAGAGCTCAAGTATGGTACTCTCATGAGCCTTCAACGACAGCTTGAATCTGCTCAGCAGGCAGTGAAGGATTACCATGCTAGTGGCAAATCAATGCTGAGGGAAGAAGTGACAGAAGATGACATTGCTGAAATTGTGAGCAAGTGGACAGGAATTCCAATATCAAAACTTAAAACGTCAGAGAGGGAGAAGCTGTTACACTTGGATGAGGAGCTTCACAAACGTGTTGTTGGTCAAGAACCAGCAGTCCAGGCTGTTGCCCAGGCAATCCAACGCTCCAGGGCAGGGCTTGCAGATCCCAATCGGCCAATTGCAAGTTTCATGTTCATGGGCCCAACAGGTGTTGGCAAGACTGAACTGGCAAAGGCATTGGCAGATTACCTCTTCAACACAGAGCAGGCATTAATACGGTTTGACATGAGTGAGTATATGGAGAAGCATGCTGTCTCCAGACTCGTTGGGGCACCCCCAGGGTATATTGGGTATGAGGAAGGTGGGCAGTTGACAGAGGCCGTTCGTCGACGTCCATATTCAGTCCTTCTCTTCGATGAAATAGAAAAAGCCCACCCAGATGTTTTCAACATCTTCCTGCAGATTTTGGATGATGGACGTGTCACAGATTCCCAAGGGAGGACGGTGAAATTCACCAACACGGTGATTATCATGACATCAAATGTTGGTTCCCAGTATATTTTAAGCACCCTTGAGACTTCCACTGGCAAAAGCAAAGAGGTGATCTATGAGGCCATGCGGGCCCGGGTCATGGAGGCAGCACAGATGACCTTCCGTCCAGAATTCATGAATCGGGTTGATGAATACATTGTTTTCCAACCCCTTGATAAAGAGCAGATTGCTGCTATTGTCAGACTTCAGGTACATGTATTCTCCCTGCTTCCTATATTTTTCATGTTAAAGAAATGCATCTAGAAGATATACTCAAAATGGTCCTGGGACATGGAGAATTCCAGATCTGATTTTGATAAGGAGTTTGCTGTCAGTTTTTGGTAGCTAACCTGAAAAGCTGTGTGAATTCTCTGAAACTAACATGGTTACAACTAGGACCTGTTGTCACCCACTTTGTTGATCAAGTGCTTGATGTTGTTTATGTGATGTGCAGCTGCAAAGAGTACAGCAGAGACTTCAAGACCGTAAGATCACTCTCAAAGTTACAGACAGTGCAGTCCATCTACTAGCAGAACTGGGGTATGACCCAAATTATGGAGCTCGTCCTGTGAAACGGGTGATTATGCGGTACATAGAGAATGAAATTGCACATGGACTACTCAAAGGTGATTTTAAACAAGGGGATGTTATTGTTGTGGACACTGATGAAATGAAGCAGTTGACTTTTCACAAGCTGGAGGGGCCTGTTGATTCAACCAGCACAAGAGATCCTGATGCAGTTGCTCACTCTCTTTAATGATCTGTGGAAACCCATCTATAGTTCAAAAGGGTCCAGAAGTATCAGAGGTGCCAAAAATCTATTGGTCTGCCTGTTCATCATCTGTAGTGTTCTGTTTATGCTTGGGGATGTTCTTAGATCCAATTTGCTCCTGGAGCTTTGGACAGAGTTCAATATAGTTCTGAGAGAATCTACTCAGTGTATCTGGCAATCTGCTAGGCATAGTGGTATCTTTGGGAATCTGCCATGGCCTCCAGCCATCTGAACCACCCAGAAGTCATAGATAAGAAATACGGTTTGGTTGTCAGATGGTTCTTTTTTGTTTTCAGTCTGCAGTCCAAGCTTCAATGGCAGGCAGGTTAACCCCCTGCCTAGTTCAGGGACGTCTGTTGTACAGTCCACTTGCCAGGTTTGACTTCCTGATCAGTGGAATAAAGTAGTGTCTTTAAAAATAGAAGTTTTTGTCTCCCAAAAAATGGGGAAAAAAGCCTGGTGGGATGTACACTAATACCTTGCTGCATCTAGGCCAAGTATTGAAAATTTCCCTTGGGCATGATCATCTTAGCTCACTGGCATTACCTGCACCTCTAGAATTTAGCTGCGGCTGTTGTCAGGTGACTGCAGAGTCTAGTATGCAGAATGCCACAAGGTCTGCCTATTTTGGTGTGCATGGGTGTACAGTAAAAGACAGCTTAAAGAGCTTTGAGGAGGATATGGCAGTGGAGGAAATCTGTGCTGAATGGAGATGAATGGAGAGCATTCAGAATGGTGTTGGTGTGGTCAAGCTTATGGGATACAACAGTGGTGGGTGTGCAGCAAATGTGCTTCCTTGATAATGAGTCTGCACCAGTTTAACGGGTTGTACCCACATGCAGTTCTGGTGGGTAATGTGGGTACTCTGCTATATATGAAGAATAATTGGGAAACATTCTTGGCACAGGATATATTGCTGTCACTCTTGCTAATTGTGACATAATAGGTTTCTACTGTTGCTGTCTTTCCCATGAGCATTGTATACCTCCTCCTCTGATCAGAGTTCTGTGGGTTCTCATAAAGCTTCATATGGATGGCCTATAGCTTCTTTCATTTTTGCAGTGGACAGTGGAATTGTAAGTTGTCCTTAATCTGTCTCTCCCTTGTTTTAGCCTCTTGGTTGGTTGGGTATTCCTTGGTTTTGTATATATTTCTCTTCTGGAGCTATTCTTGTACAGTTGTCTCCTTTGTAAGAGTCAGCAGTTGTCCTAGCAATTTGATAAATTTCCTTGGAAACTGTTGTCTAGAATTACCTTATTCCCTTGAGAAGTTTGATCACAGGAGTGCAGGACATATGCTTGATAGCAGAAGTGCCTTTGACATGGATGGAAATAGTGGCCTAAAATGAGTTTGCTAAGCAGAAGCTGTTTGAATGTGGACACATTGTTTGGGGTGGGTCATCTAGATATCATGTTGTTTGATCCATGTATTGAGCTTGGGACCGAAGTGTGTAAATCCTGGTGTGGATGAGTAGAGGTGAACTATTGTCTTCCATGCAGCCTGAGTGGGATGGATGAAATCAAATATTACTGCTCTGGAGGGATCCTTGCACAAGTGATACATGGGCGTTCCATCATCATCTGTAACTCCACAGTTTGTAACGGTGCTTTCAGTATTTCCTCCAGTGCAACAGGGAGAGAATGGATTGACAAAACCTGCATCCATAGAGGTTACAAAATTTGTCAGAAAACACATGAAAGCAAAGTAAGTATTTTGTGAGAAATTTGTATCACACCTTATGGCTACAATGTAGTTGCAACTAATGATCAAAGAGTTCTGCTATTTGTCAATCTAACTTATGGGTGTGATTGATGATGAAGTGGACTGTTTTGAATGAACTGATCCTAGTCACGGAAGGGTACTGGCAATTCAGCATGCTTCTGATTGAAATCCTTTGGACGTGCCAATGTGAGTGTTGTAGTTACCAACCATATTCTTGACCATTGTGAAACAGGGTTTCCATGGCCTTTGTTTGGTTGATGATGATGATGTCTGCTTCAGGCAGGACTTTGTTGAGAAGCTTGACCCTGTCTTCCAACAATGAGTTATGTTGTATGGTCTCATTACTGAGTGTTTGGTTGTTGACACATGTGGTGAAGTTGTTGACAAATGTGGTGTAAGGCACACATGCAAGTGGCACCATGGTAGCTACCATGATGTGTTGGATTCCAAGCTCATGAATGCGTAGCAAATTCAGTGCAATTCCATCCACTACAGTTGTTATGAGAGTTGGTATTGCCTGCTTGAAATACATGGAAACACCAACAAAAGTCAGGGCAACTCCCAAGAAAAAATTCCTTGATGGTACATGAGCTATTCACTAAGCACACCATCATCAATTCCACTCACCAATAATCAAATCCTCTCACTCCATGGGACAAGTATGTTGTTTTCTGTGAGTATTCTGATCATCCCCTTGATCAGGGGACTTAACCAATCAAAGTGACAATGCCTCTTAAAAAAATTATCCCAGAGGTTTCACCAAGTGTACTACTAATTACTTACCTCAGGCGTGTGTTGAAATAGATTGAAAGTGCTGTAATCATTCACTCCAATGCAAACCAAAGCAACTGATCTTTCCAAATGATTCTTAGTCAAGATGCCTCCTTTCACCAGCCCCTCAAAATTGTCCACTTGGCTATCTAGAGAGGCACGCCCCCAAGCATATGTTATACCAGCACCACTAACACCGAAATTCACACCACCTTTGCTCTTCATTCCATTGCTTTTCATGTGCTCAAAAACAGTTGGAGAGGGCAATCCAAAAAGCTCAGCTGCCAATATCAATCACCCAGGTAAAGCAATTGACACCCGATTAGTCACTTCACCTTTACACCCATTACACCCAAACAATAATATGTTATTACTATTACCATCATGATCATAGCCACGTTTCAGGTGTTCTGCCATCCCAGCTGCCCTGCCAGGTGCCTTTGAAGCATGCTCAACCTAGCTCAAATAATGTCAGGTAGGTAGTCACGAGTTTTCTACACATCTTTTGTACCATCTTTCATTGTGTTCAGGAGTGCAAATTGAGGACTACAAAACATACCAAAGTAATCAACTTGGTTACGTCCATCAGAGAGTCGTCCATCTGGATATCCTGGCCATGTAATTCCATTAGGAACCCAATCAGCACCAGTGTTGCCTGTGTCTGTATACGAATCTCCAAAAGCATAAAAGCCTTCTGGCGCTCCATGCACAAATACTGCCACAAATTTTTTTTTTAATCACCAGAAATCACATCCAACCCAGTTTCAGATTTTGAAAGATTGTGAACTTGAACAAGCCTTGGGGACAATGCCAAGTGAAATAACACAAAAGATCAGACTGACTACTCTAGCATTTCATTCATAGCAGCACAATCCTTGGAAAGGAACATAAGAGGTTGACAAAGGGTACCGAATTGCAATAGCAGGATGATCACTGCCTTCTTTACTTGCAAGTGACATCTGGATGCTGTTGTTGAGCCCATCCTTTCCATTCATGAAATGCAGGTAGACTAACTACACTATGAAGACACCACCCACAATTATGTCCAAACAAGAGTTGGCAAGAGTTTGGAGTTTTGGGTGCCTGGGTTTTTCTCTCAATTGCTTCAGAACTACAAGTATAAATATGTACAGGATAGTGATTTTATAGCATAGTGATTGACATTGAATTTCCCATTCAATTGACACCGAGAAGTTACACCACAAAAGGTATATGCATTACCTTCATCCCATTTTAAGGTATAGACATTATCTTCATCACAATTCAAGGATATGCACATCATCTTCATCACACTTCAAAGAAGTATTCCTTGAAGTGTGATGAAGATAATAGAGTTATCCATAAAAGTCACCCTGTCTTTGGGCCCTAGTTTGACCTCTAATCCCTGTTTCATCCCCAATTCGAGTTAAACACGCAAACTTGGGCACTGTTCTATGCAACAGGGTATCAGTTCAGAAGATTTGCAGGATCTTATTCTGGCGAGACTTGATTTATTGGAGCACATGAGTTAGCAGTCAAGGTGCAGGTAAAGGCAAATGCAAAACTGGGGTGCAACTCCCTTGAGGACCAATTTAGGTGAGAAAATTAGTTTAGTCCCGTGTTTAATTTTTCCCTGTGTATTGTTTTCATCCTGACGTCTCAATTCATCCCCAGTTTTGACAAATCTCGACTTTATGGACAAAGATCTAATGTGCACATCTTTGTGTCTTATTAAACCCATTCTGATCATGTTCTTGTCCGAGGTATCAATGTCAAGTTTTGGTAAAATTGGTGAAGATCAGTTATATTTCTCTTCACCTCTTGTGCATGCCACAACCATGCCAAGCTCATGGCCTATCACAAAAACATAGATTTGTAGTTTCCTTCTAAGGAATCCCATCTACTATACTTTTTGCATGTAGTTGGAAAGGGTCATTTCAAGGTTGAGGATTTAGAGTTTGTTTGTTGCCCACTTTTTTTTTTCCAATTGCGTGAATTAAAAGTCTAGTGTCAATGAGCACTTTTGTCATGCAAGGATTTTCTTTCCACAAACTTCCCAAGGAAGTGGCGGCTGCGTGAATGAAGGGTTCAGGAAACTTCAGTTTCAGAAATAAGTTTGTCCATCTTTGTTTGTGCATGCAAAAAGTATTTCATGTAAGAAGAACTTGAACACTTTCTTCAACACAAAACTCTCCATCTTTGAGTCTAACAGGAGCAATTTTTGGCATGCTTTCTGCTTATTGGTCCTTGAACCTACTATGATGCTACAGCCCATTCCACCTCAGAATGTGTCAAACAGTAGGGTGAGACAACATTCCACTAGGCAGTGATGGGTTCCACCAAGGCCTGTTCCCGAGTGTAACCAGTGTTCCCCACTATGATACGTGGACTTGACATTTTTTAGGTCACTCATTTATAAGGATTATACTCGGATCCTGAAAGGTGTTTTGGTGCTTTTTGGCCTTTCTTCTTTAGCCATTGTGGATACTATGGTCCAAAATATAGAAAATGAAGGGTTGTGCATTTTATCCGTCTTTTGATCATCAAAGATTTTGCATCTTGTTGTTGTTTTTTCTATCCATCTTCCATGATTCCCATTATCCATAATCCAATATGTACTCCATGTTTCAATAATGGCATCATCTGATTTTCATCCATTCCTACAATCTCAACAAGAAGCCTGGCTTTAAAAAGGTGGTTATAACCAGTGTTGTGCATGTAAGTGTCAATAGTCATCCATATATGGCATGTAAATCTAGTGTAAGAGTATCTCCCCTGGTTCACGCGAAAATGGTCTGCACAACACATTTTCACATCCAAAACTGTAAATAGTAGACTTTATACACTTAGGAAACAATTTGGTGTACCTGCACCCAATCTCACACCACTGTGGTGTATTGTTTCATCCAAAAGCGCAGATGCTCTATGTGAAAATCATTTACACTTACACGTCCAAGTCTTTTACACTTACAGTTATGCTGTTGCAGTGTATATATATTTTTTGACACTTACACAAGGCCAGAGTAAATATTTGTCAAATACACTTGCACTTCCCTGTGTAAATGTTTTGGAGTATGTAAGTGTAAATACTATAACTATTTGTAAAGTCATCATGTCTTTGGGCCTCCTTTCACCCCAAACCCTTCCAGGGGTATCCATAAAGTAAGGAAATTTTATGAAATCTGGGAATGAAAATCAGCATTTAATGCACAAGGTTCAAGATTAATTATAGAGTAGCTTTACGAGTAGGAGCACTGAAAATATATGCAATGACAGTGGAGGCGCGAAAGAAAAAGGAAAGATAGGGTGAAACTCAGTTCACCACGAAAATTGAGGTCCCCCCACCCTTGAATGCTAATGTTTTTTGAATCACCCTATTGATCAAACTCAGGGTTCTAGTGTTGTTTTCGTTACTTTATAGATAATTTTATTATATATCTTTAATGATTAGACTGTTTTGCAAAGTCACATGAATTAGTTGTGGGTGTATATTTTAATGGTTTTTTTTTTTGCAATGAGCCATTTAGCTGGCTTATCTTCAAAAACATTATGAAATCTCTCCTCCTAAAATCAAAATCACATTTTTTACATTATTTTATATTTATATTGTTTTGCATAGTCATGTAAAATCCTACACACACACACACACACATTGTTTTATTGGACAACATAAAACTATATAAATATATTTATTTTTACACTTGCACAAAGTGTAAATAAATTTCACTTTGGGATTTACACTTACACGAAGTGTAATTCCAAACCATTTACATGCACAACACTAGTTATAACTTGAATATTCAAAAAATGAAAGCATGGGACAAAAGATGGATGGATTATAGTTTTAAACAAATTCAAAGTTTTGTATCCAAATTTGTTGATCAAAGTTGAGAATGTGTGAGGCTCATTCCTTTAACTAGATTATTTTGTGCAATTAATTTTCAACTAATGGATGTGAAAACTTTGGTAGTTGCAAAATAAGTATCCCATGTATAAAACAATTTTTCTTTGTTGAAAGATGTTATTATATAAAGAGGTTAATAACAATGTTGTGCTTGTAAATGTTGACAATTGTATATATGGCATGTAAATTATGTTTAAGTGTAAATCATTGACACTTACACATCTAAACGTTTCACACTTACATGAGGCCAATGTAAATATTTATCAAATACATTTACATGATCATGTATAAATGTTTTGTGGTGTGTAAGTGTATATATTATATATTCTTAATGATCATACCTTCATGCAAATCCATATTAATTAGTTGTGAGTGCATTCTAAAGTCTCCCCCCCCCCTTTTTTTTGGCAATGGGCCCATTTGATTGGTCCTTCACAAGAAACGATAATATTTTGATATTCCCCAAACATTAGCATTTTCTATTAATATGGGATTATGGTGGTGTTATTTCAAGGAATATCTTGAATTCACATTTTGCTCCACTTCATTGTTTGAGTAGAACTTTTATTCCTAACTTTGTTCCTCACCATTTTTGGCCTAAGCTTTTAAAAGAGCTTAGGTACTTATTGAGATTCATATTAATTAATTATATTATTTATGGTGCATCCCAAAGCACAAATGTTATTATTATTATTTGCAATGGGCCATTTGGTTGGCCTTTCACAAAAACATTATGAAATCCCCCCCCCCCGCCAAAGTAGAAATCACATTTTTTACATTGTTTTATATTCACGTTGTTTTACACAATATAGAACATATTTACATGGTTTTACACTTATACGTCCTATGTTCTACATTTACACTTACATGAACGTAGATGGACATTGTACATTTACATGGAGTGTAAATAAATTCCATTGTAGAATTTACACTTACACATAATGTAAGTAGTAAACCATTTACATGCACAAAATTGGTTAATAGTTTCAATGACACATGAATTGCATTGGTTATTGTTTTGATCACTTTGATTTTAAATAGCAAATTCCTTTATTATCTTATTGTGTGCTACTATATTGGCACCCACCATTCTGAAAATAATAAAGTCACCCACATAATAACATGCACAATATAAACCTCACAAACATGAAAAAGTAAAATCTCATTCATATCAAATTAACTTCCAACAATAAATAAATATTTTGTAGTAAATACCTAAACCCCCTTTTGAGTCCAAAAATAGCCAATTTACCAATTGAAAAACAAAATACACTGAGACAAATAATTACAATCAACATTTATTTTCTTAACAATTTTTTGCAATGTGAGGACAATTATTTTTAGAAAATTTTGGAGGTTTCTGATTTTCCAATGTAATTTCAACTAAAATTGGTGTTTTCAAAAATCTATTGCCACTTTCTCCACCTCACAAAATTGGGAAAAAAAATTCCTTGATTGTGATAGTTTTCTATTCAAATTCAAAACAATGTTATGAGATTAGCATTTTGGGTACCATATTTTTCTTCTATGATGAACAAAATTTGTTTATGCAATTAACATGTTCCCATTTAACAATTGACATAAAAATGACATTACAAGTTGATTGAAAACTACACACATGATAACATCCCTAATAATAGTACACAAAGGTGACAATAAAAAGTATTAACACTTAAACAATTATGGTTTCAAAATACACTACAATTTGGATATCTTTGGTGTTATTTTGAGACATCTAGAAACTAAAAACCTTAAAGAAAATATCCACTCTTAATCTTAAAGGCTCATTGCCACTTTTGGTCCATTGTTGGATATGTGTTTTTGTCTGGGGATCAATAAGGATTAAAAAAAATTCTTCCTTGCTAATGATAGATTCATATAAGGATAAATCAAGAGTAAACCCAAAAACTTTTGTTCCATTGATGACCAAAAACCACATTCATGTACAAAACCACATTTTAACCCTGTTGAACTTCCTTCAAATTTGTTTTCTTAAAGGCCTTCACAACATATCCATTACAAACCCACTATAATTAAACTGAACAAATACTTATGCATGATTCTCAACATGCCAATCCTACTATTAAAATAGATCCATTTATATTATGTGTGGGCCAATGTTTTTTTTAATATATTTTTAATTGTGTGAATGGCAATAGGTCTACCTTCCAATGTACCTAAACGGCTTGTTATGTAATTTTGCTAAAGGAGTAGGTGGCTACTTAGTCACTTGTTGGTTCAATTTTTGGCAAACATGGATCTTTCAAAATTGGCGTAGGGTGGGATTTTTTGTTGGGAAAGGTAAGTCTAATTGGCAAGCACAATTGTTTTTTAAGTAAGTCCAAGTGGCGCCCATGAAAAATAAAATAAAATAAAAAATGTAGAATTTGGCTACACTACTAAAAAGGAAGGAGATTCATTTTAATGAGACTCAAAACATAGAAAACAACAATGAGCATTGATGTATACAGCTTTATAAGTTCAAATTTAAAAATTAAACACAAATACTTTAAGGGGTTGAACTTCAATTTGATATCAAACTTTGCCCAATGCAACTCAAAGTCCCACCCACCATACCCAAATGTTTGTAACACTCATGATGAAATAATCACCATTTCTTAAATGACCATGCTTGTCCCGACCGTGAAAATAGAAACATTAACATCTATGATGTAAATATGAAATGAACAAGAGTTCTTAAATGGTAGCACCAACTTGCATTGTTTCATCTTTTTAAAATGTAATGACATCATGATAAGGGAAGTTATCTTGAATAAAAAGTTAATGTGCAAACATGTGAACATTTATGTCCAAATGTTATTTTAACCAATTTCATAATTTGTCTTTCAAAAATGCAAAAGTAGAAAAAATATATTCATCCTTTACAAATCTAAACATTAAAATAATGTCTATTTCAACCAATTTTAATACTCATTTAACCTTTGAGTGAGCAAACCATTGTTGTTTATTGCAATCCGCAATTTGCTCATTGAATTGATATCAAAAGGTTTAGCCATGGCCTTGTGCTTGCAATTTCATAATGAATTTCAACATGGACATTTGTGATTCCAAGATGTTAGCATTCAAAGGCTCTAAAATTTCCAACTAGCAATGAAGGCTTCACATTCTTTGGTTCACAATAATGTGTTTGATGATATTAACATTAAGATGCATCCACAATTGATATCAAGGTGCAAAGAGAAAAAGAAATCAACATCAAGATGCATCCACAATGTGAATACATAATACCCAAGGCATTTATCAATTCATAATCTGGGAAATGCCTTTCCAATTCATTGATAAACATCTTAATTGCATCATAACATTAACTTTTCACTTGTCCAATGGATGATTGCAAGCTAAGGTGGCTCATTTTCAATGGATACACCATTCCCTAAAAGTACATATTTATTAGTGTTAAAATGGCAATCTACTATGATATCATTGGTTAAACGGGGAATTACATGGTGATTAATGAATTACAAAAAATCCACATGAAGAAAAACCATTTTAAACAAAATTTTAGCATACATGTTGAGAGAAAAAAATAAATTCATCAAAAATTAATTATGATATGGACTTATGAAAATATGGCCCATTTTAGGTCATTCAAAAGTCCATGATTTGTTTTTGGTTAAAAATTTTCTAGTAAATTTCTACATCTATGTTCCTATTGTTACATTTCAATGTATTTTGTCATGGGGTGGCCATGATTAAGCAAGAGAAAACAAAAGAAATTTGAATGATTTTTTTTTCCTTTCAAAAATTAAACCATGAGCAACCTACCACAACATTATTTTAACACTAATAGAAACATACAATTTCTCATTTGCAACATGAACATTGATTTTCAAAAAAATAATATTCCCCAACTTTTATCCCTGTCATGGCTACCAAAGCTTTGTGATGACCTACATGCTTCCACAAAGAATCCAACTTAAGAATCAATAGCTTTTCTTTACTATCAATCTAGGTGCACACCTTGCACCCAACTTGAACAACTTTGCCATTAGAACCCATCATAGACATTGCCCAAGGAATTTTCATTGCCCATGTACTTTTTAAATGTTTATTATGTTCATATGCCTTTTTCTTTTCTTTGTTATCTCAAGGTTATGATGCACCACAATTAGGTCCAAAATGTGTTCCTCTTATTATTTGTTGTTTTCTTGCGATTTTTCCAACTTTTTGATACATGTGTGAACATCATTCAATTGTTACTCCATATACTTTTCATGTTGATAATATACAATCACATATTTAGAATTCACACAAGGAATAGCCATTGGAGACTTGTTGGAAGAAGCAACATCTCCTATTATTGGAACTCCATCACAAAACATAACCTTGAATTTGAAGTTCATAGGGTGTTGTAAGTTCTTTGCCATGAAATTTGACACAAAATTTGATGAAAGAAAAAAAAACTTGAACTTTACAACACTACAATCTTGCAAAAACTTGAAATTTTCACAAAGACAACAAACATAATTATTCATGTGAACAACAAGTCACAATGAACATGAAATCACCCAAATTTCAATCTACCTCTCCAATGATCAATTGTCAACTCTAAAGTCTATTTGATCTCAACTTTCTTTGCCATATCTTTCTTTCTTTCTTTCTTTTTAATCTCTCTTGACTTTTTCTTGAACTTTGATATGCATAGAGCACATTGTAGAGTCATGTGAAGTAGATTGCAAGTGGTAAAGTCCATACTCTAATTTTCTTATATTTTGAAATTTCAAATCTTTTTTTTATCTTTCTCTTTCTTATCTCTTTCAACATCTCTTTTGTCTCTCTAATCTCTTTTTCCAAATTATGAATGATTGTTTTCTATTGACTTGTTCTAACTTCTGCCACATGCCTAGCGCCAATTCTTTCATCTCTTTCTTTCAAATCTCTTTTGAATCATGTTTCTCTTATCTTTAATCTCCCTTTTTGATATGTGTTGACTAGTTAAGTCTAGGTTTTGGAGTCTGATCTCTCTTGTTTCTAATCTTTCTCTTTGATTCATGTCAACTATTTGAATTTAAACTTTAGAATTTCAATTCTTTCATTTGTCCAATCTTTTACCTTTGTCTTCATTAAACAATTAAAACTCAAAATTTGACTAAGTTGACTATTGCTTATGAACATAAACAACCAAAAGTCAAACACTAAAATTTCGAACATTCAAGGGCCAAAAATTGAAATGCATAATATAATGTGTATAATGAACACTTGGTTTTTAAAGACTGAAATGCATAGTCATAACTCCCAATTACAAGTGAGTTACAAATAAACTTACCTCCTTCCATTATATTGGTGCAAAGTTAGGTGACAACCATGGCCCACAATAAGTTGAATTTCAACAACAAACTTGCAAATGGAGTTTAGACTTAAGATTCTAGAAACATTGGACCTGTCAAGATTCAATGGTCACCCCATCTTGGACCTTGTAGGATTAAAATGCCAAAATTTGAAATTCAACCTTGCAACTTTCCAAGTTTCATTTCCACGTTTGTTTGATGTAAGCCTTTTTAGCTTAAATTCTAGAGATTTTTTTTTGACCCCATAAAAATTTTAAGTGCCCATTAATGCCATTAAACCCTAAAATGTCATTAATGACATCTTTTTGATCCTAAGAACAATAAAATCATGAAATAATTTCAAGGAGATTGTTATTTGTGACACGTTATGTAACATGCACATGATGTGGGGGTGGAAAACTCTAAATAATCAAAATCGTGGGAATGGAAATATTATAAGAATTGACTATGTAGAAAGGGTGAAATTTGTTGGGACAAAGGTTGTAATAAATGTGAATAGGAAAAAAAATTCAATTCATTGCAAACCCTAAAATTTTGCCATGTGGATTTGGCTTTTTATCCCCATCCCCAACCATTTATGGTTGAAATTGTTAGAAAGAATTAACAAGTATGGTTGCTAAATAGTCCCCAAATAAATTTGGCAAAATGACCTGATTTGTTTTCCCCAAAAATTCCTATTCATTTGTCATGAAACCTTTTGGTGAAAATTTGCATGTAAAAAATAAAATTACACACACGCACACACACACACACACATATCCTCAATTGAAAATCTCAAAAATTATTAAATTTTCAAGTTTTTAGTTTTGCTTTCTAGTAAAATTTTGCCAATAAGTGAAAGATTGGTTCCCAACATAGATATGAAATCATAAACAATGTAGAGTGGACAATATGCATGTATTATGTTGTACCCTTGTTTTCTAATGCGTTGTTTCTTTGGACATATAACATACACTCACTACCTTCTAAAGGATTTTTTTTTTTTTCATGTTTTAGTGCCAAAAAAAATGAATTCCAAAAAAAAAATTGCAAAAATAACAAACCTAAGAAAAACGTAATTCAAATATTTGATTCCAATGATTTTTTGGGGGGTGAAAATTTTCCCAATGTTCCCCCCCCCCCCCCCCCCCTCCCCCACCCCCTCCATTCTAGTAGATCTGCTTTTCTTTTTTTTTTTTTTT
>Ga0116231_10004927_pt1 | contig 26729 bp, 14 predicted proteins | sample S1TSphgellanicum_2_FD_89695 | JGI IMG/M metagenome (GOLD analysis project Ga0116231, IMG submission 89695) | Host-associated microbial communities from peat moss isolated from Minnesota, USA - S1T2_Fd - Sphagnum magellanicum MG | ecosystem: Host-associated > Plants > Peat moss > Unclassified... | reverse complement strand
TGTGATTGTAGCATTTGAAGCATACAACCTTTGTAATCTTCTTCTTGTTAGTTAATACAATTGTTCCATTTCATGAACCTTGAAGCTTTCATTTCTTGCTTGTTTTCAAGTTATTTCCAATAGAGATGACTCTAACACTAGGCCAAAATCATCAACACTAGGCCGAAATGCCAAAAAAATTCTAATTTAAATCAGAATGTCATAAATGACTTAAAACCTAAGCCAAAATGTTGCAAAATATTCTAACACTATGCCAAAATGCCCAAGCCACACTTTGGCTTGGGGTTAAACTTCACGGTTTAAGGTCTAACACTAGGCCAAAACACATTGACTTTTATCTCATTTTTGAAATTTTATGGCCTAGGGTTATTAATTTCATATTGATCTCAAGGACATTGGGCTAACCATGTTTCCAAGACATTGTCTTAGGATGTTCATAGGACTTTGGGCTTCTGGCCTAAAGGTTCTTTGCTTAGGATGCTCATAATTTTTTTGATTTAGTGCTCATGGCACTTTTGGCCTAACATTTTTACAAGATATTTGGCTTAAGGCACTCATGGGACTTTTGGCTTAATGTCTTTACAAAAGAAATTTGACTTCAAGTTCTTACAACCAAACAATGGCTTAGGGCCTAGGACATGAGGCATTTGGTTTAGGGCCTAAGACTTGTGACTTAAAGTCTAAGACATTAAGCTTACAGCGTAGAACATCTGGCTTAGGGCTTGGGACTTGTGGGTTAGGGTGTAGGACATTTGATTTAGGGCCTATGACTTATGGCTTAGGGCCAAGTACATTTGGCTCAGGGCCATACATTGTGTTTGAGGAAAATGATAGATGTTGCACCACTCCCGAACCCTTTGCAAAGCTTCATAAAACCCTTCTCTATGTGTCGTTAGTTTCCACGAGTTGTGCGATAGAAGTCAACAACAACAAGGGTATTGGTGTACTTGGCATGTTGCAAAATATTCTGCAACTCACTACTGGTTTTGAACTCTCTCGCACACATAGTTTATTATCATCATTTTCTTCTTCTTCCTTCCATTCCGATTTCCTTTTCCTGTATTCAGCAACATTCAACAATGCGAATGGTGCTCTCTTTTTAAATTGCATGGTCAGTGTCTTCTAATGTAAGAACTGTAGATTCCACTTGTTGGAGGAAGCATGTGGAGTACTTTCATCATTTTCCTCCCGGAGATGATGTGTGAAAGGCACCACAACCACCACCACCCAAAACTGTGCTCTTGATGATGATAACGATTGTTGACAAGCGCGCGAGTTACAAAATCGAATTTCAGCTGCGACATAATCTTCGTCCTCATGTCCTACGACATGTCGTCACGTCCCTAGGCCCTCATATCCCTACGCGATGATGTCTCTTGTAGCATTCATATGACATGTCTGCAATATGTCCCAAAACCTTCATGTCTTAGGCCTTTGAAAAGACAAGGCTAAATGTTAATCCCTTACCTTACAAGTCCTAGGCCCACTATATCCTTCATGTCCTAGGTAATAGTGTCTTAAGACTGGAAAAGCATCAAGGCCTAGGCCTTGAAATCCTCCTATCCTAGGCCTTCAAACCTTATGGTCCTAGATTTTAAAGACATTTTGTTCTAGGATACCAAGTCCTAGGGCATGTAGGCTTGTGTCCCAAGGACCTTGCCTTTTAACAGGACAATATAATCTATTTGTCTTGAGGTTCGACCCTAGGACACATAGATTACTCTAGGACAAATGAGATCAGTATGGTTGTTTTTTGTATTTTGTACAAGCCACCTAAGATGATTTTGTTCTGGCCCTTAGTCCACCTTGTTTCAAACCCCAGGTAGCCTAGAGTGATTTTGTTCTTGTCCCCAAGCTATCACGTCTTGGACCTCCTTCAATGACTATTTTTTCTAGGAAAAGTTTTTTGGGAGCCAAAAACAGCTATCATTGATAGGAAGCAAAAGTTTGTTTTGGCAAATTTTCATACTATGGCTAAACAAATTGTGAAATTTCCTCTTTCTAATGTAAACTCAGAAAAAATCTGTAGAAATTTGGAAATTTTTGCCAAAGTTTAGAAATCACAAAATTGAAATAGAAACACTGATAAGAAGATGCAAAAATAACGACAATCATCCACAAGAAGGTTTAGGCAAATCTGGCTATAAATTAGATATGAAGTAATATTTTTAATCAACATTCTACATTTTTGGCTACAAAAAAAGAGATCTAGCTATTTTTTCCTCTCACTTCTGGCGATTGAAAACATCCATAACAACTTCGGAGAGAATTTTTAATGTATTTATAGGGCAGATTACATTTAGTAATCAGGCTTACAAAAAGAGCCCTAGGGCGGAGGATATAAAATTGTAAGATCCCTAGGCCGCTGGATGTAAGCCAATAAGATTTTTGGAAGGGAAACATTTTTTCTTAAAACCATTGATTACCTCGGTTGGTATGCAGGGTAAGGCCCTGCTATCAGGGAATTACTGCATGGACCTCGGCCTCCGCCTTCAATTAAGGAAGGTGTGAAAGGTGCAAGGGGTCTCTTTTGAGACCCCAAGTCGCCACATCATGAGGGTGTGAAATCACCATATTTAGACAATTATAGGCTCCCATGTTTGACTAGTTTATAAAGGGAATTTCGACTTTTTCTATTTACTTCTTGTACCTCTCACCAAATTTGGCTAAGTCCTCTTCTTGAACTCACCAACCCACCTACTTCAGAAATTTGAAAGAAATTGATAACCCCAAGAACAACCAGTGTTTTTTTAGAAAATTGTTTTTGGAGCCCAAATGGCTATCACGGAAGATGTAAAAATAGTGACAATCATCCACAGGAAGATTTAGCCAAATCTAGCAATATTAACCGGATATGAAGTACAAATATTTAATCAGCCTAGGGCCTAAAACCAGGTGGCCTGAGGACTAGGAGAAAATCATCCTACGCTACCTGGTCTTGGGACCAGGACAAAATCATTACAGGCTAGACAAACTCACTCTAGCCTGCCTGTTGGCCCATGACAAAGACCTTAGGCTACTTAATGGCCGGGACCTCGTGGCATGGGGTCTAGGGGTCTTCACCCTAGGATGTCTGGGTTTGGGACATAGTGGCCTAGGGTCCTAAACATGGGGTTTGGACAAAATGACTTGAAGATACTTAGGGGTTCAGAAATTATGATTGGGGTCTTGCATAAGACATTGATATGGTGTTTGAGGTGTCCCAGGACTCCAAGCCATTAGAATATGTGCATGCCCCAAGCCAAATTTAATAATGTCACCATGCCTTCATGGATGGTTCTTTTGAATGTAGTATACATTTATATAAAATTACAAATTAAATTTATAGGCTTGTTCCCAAGAAAGTTCCCAATGAGCCTAGGTTGCCAAGGGGCCAAGACACAATCATATGGGGCTTAGGACATGATATTGATAGGGTAGGCAACCTGTTATCTTGGGACCCCAGCCTAGGGAATCTTTGTGGGCTTTACCACACTAGGCCCAAGTCAAAACTTGAATTTTTAGCTTTCGATTTCATAGCCTTTTTGGAATTCCATAATCAATGGGCCCAAGCATGCACTCAAGGTGCCTTCATTTTTTTCTTTTAAGTTGAGGGGTGGGGGAAGCTTTTTACATTTTCCCTTGTTCCTTATGTGTTCCCATTATGTTCCATTTAAGTTCCCAATGAGTTTCCACCAAGTTTTCAATATGTTATCCAAGTTCCCAATATGTTCCCTGACATGTTCTTTATAACATTTCATTTTTATCCCATATGCTTTCACAAATGTTGCCCTCCTTTCACCTATGTAGGTGGGCCAAAGGGGAGGATCTCCTTGCTCCAAATATCACTTTTTATTTTGGGGAGCCTCCCAAGTTTTTTTTTAAAAAATGGGCCAATTGAAAGGCTAGTTGTTTTTTAAAAAACTTTAGTAGCACCTTGAACTAATTCAATAAATAAGAAAGGTAATAGAATCACCAAATAGGGACCCTCACCATGTATGCATAATGATGGGCTACAAGTTCATCATACATGAGCCTTTGAACACAACGTTTGGCTTGTGTGGATTTTTGTACTCCATTATTGTTGTCAAGTGTCTTCGAGACTTTCTTGGCCATCCAAGCTCTAGGGTAGCAATTGAAAAAACTTTTAATTCTTCACCCCCATTCTTTTTTGAATCATTGGCTTCACCATCCATCATGAAAATTTCCAAATGATGGAAGACTACCACCATGAGTGATGTTTGAAAATCTCAATCTTCCTTTTCATGGAGTACTATTGAACCCATTAATAGAATATTCTTGTGGTCCATTAATCAAATGTGACTTTTGTTTTACATTTGATGAGACCTCACCATTCTTAGTTTTTCCATCTTCTGGTACCTTCACTAGTGAGTACTAGCTATTCTTTTCATCGAAGACAATATTTCTATTCGCTTACAACTTTCAAGTGGAATGGTTGACAAGGAATATCCTATGAAAATGCATTTCTCCACCTTTGGGTCTAGTTTTGTTTTTTTTCTCATCATGGACATGTACATATGCAAGACAACTAAACATTTTAAAATCTAAAACATTTGGTTTCTTCCATGTGAATTTCTCTTCAAGTGTCATGCCATGAATTGCAGTAGTGGGTGTTTGGTTCATAATGTACATTGTAGTTGCTATTGTTTTTGCTCAAAAGTAATTTGGCAAATTCTTCTTGTTCAACATAACACATGTTATCTTTACAATGTGCATGTTTTTTCTCTCAACAACTCCATTTTGTTGTGGGGAATAATTACATGACTATTTCCTTTGAATGCTTCATTCTTTCAAGTTTTCACTAAATTCATTTTAAAAGTACTTTCCTCTTCCATTAAACCTTAGGCATTTGATGTTCATGCATTTTCCCTTCTCGACCATTGCTTTGAAATTCAAAAAATGTTGAAACATTTCACCTTTGTGTTTCATGAAGTAGACCCACACCTTCCATGTGAGGTCATAAATGAAATTGACATAATACTTGCATCCTCCAATGGATTTCATTTTTGTGGTCCACATGTCCAAATGGATCACTTCAAGAGGTTTCCTACTCACATGGCTTGTTTATGTTGGAAATACATGCCTAGCTTGTTTCCCTAGCTAACACACCTCACATGTTTTTGGCATTACTTCCTTTGCTTCAAATTTGGGAATACCTCCAGTGATTTGTTTCTATATTAACTTCAAACATATGTTAACATGGCTAATCTTCTTATGCTAAATTCCAATGTTTCCAACTACTTTTCCATGAACAAACAACATGGAATCCACATGAAACATGTTCACATCCAAGGTAAACATCTTTTCATTCTTTTTCCTATTTGCAATCAATTGACCTTGGTTCTTCATGTCTTCCACAAAACATCCATCATGATTGAATATCACATACAAGCCTTGCTTCACCATTTGTCCTATCGAAACTTGGTTTTTGCCTATGGTTGGAACACGAAGTACACCTTTCAAATATTTCATTTGTCCATCATGCATGGTTAATGGCACCTTGCGAACTTGTGTAATGGGATGTGTAACATCATCACCAGTTTCCACAAATCCTAATATTTCAAGTCCCTCACATATCTAAACCACTTTCCATGGCTAGTCATGTGATTTGATGCTCTAGAATCCACATACTAGATATTACTACTATCAGATACATTTCCCATCATTGAGTTTACCATATATTACATCACAAATAATTGTTCATCGCTTTGAATGCTTGTTGATGTATAATTGCCTTGGTATAACTTATTGTTCCTCATGTCATGTTCCCTTTGATAATAGTTATTTGCCATGTGTTTAAGTATCCCAGAGTAGTAGTAATTTGAACCATTACTTGATTGTTGACCTCAATGACTTTTGTCGCAACTTCCATGATCCCCCCTTCCTCTATGGTTTCTCTGTCCACCTCCATGGGATTGATTGACCTTGTTGTTGATGTCCACCATGGTTTCCATGTCATCCTCCACCACAATTTTGAGATGTTGTTTTACACATCTTTTTCTTTCAACACTTAAGTAGAAGGTAAGTATTGAAAACCTCCATTGGATGAACTACCAACAACTTTCATCTTTTCACTTATCAAAAGGGTTATTAATTATTGGAAGTCAAGACATGTTTTTGAAATTGCAATTAAGGTTTGAAACTAACAATAGTTTTTTTTTAAACCATTCAAGGTCACAACCACTAAATCATCATAATCTACAACGACTCCAATAGATGCAAAAACATTTGCAAGGATTTTCACCTTCATAAAATCTAGGTATGTATAGGGTTTAAGGTTTAGGGTTTAGGTATTATATGAGGTTTTATACTACACGTAGATTTGAAATAGATATATGTATTTGGGTGTAAATGAGATAGAATGAGCCAATGGATTATTTTAGAAAAGGACCATATGTTTTTTTGCCCAAAAATAACTTTTTCATTCAAATGAATTTTGGAACAAAGTTTTTGGCAATTTGTTATGATAAATACTTACAATTTTCCGAGTACATGAAATTTTTTTATTTAAATTTTTGGAATAAATCTGAAATTTTGAAATGTGTTGATTCCTTGTAAATAGTTTTTTGTTTTTTAAATGGTAACAATTTCAATCATATTTTCAATTTCATTTTTTACATTTTTTTTAATAATAGGCTACAACTTTCCTTAACACATTGAATGTAAATTATGCCCCATTTATATTTCTTTAAGACTTTCAAAGTTATAAAATTCTAGATTAATTTTGGAAATTTTTTGAATTTTAAATTTTTTAAGGTATGAGTGTTTTTAAAATGTGGACAATAAGTCTTTATCCTTTAATTTTTTTTCCCATCAAAATGTTTTTATTATATGAATCCTTTCGATAGTCCTATGCAAAATTGACTTTTTTTGACACAATAGATGTTCACTTTCAAAGGTCCTAAATCAAAATTTAAATTAAAAATTTCATCAAATTAATTTTTTGTTTGAATTACTTGACATTCATATGAATGAAAAAACAACAACTTGCCATGATTTCCATAGTTTTAAATGGTAAAACATAAATATTTTCCTAATTTTGATAGTTTTTTTTTGTGATCTAACACCTTTTTTGGCTCATTGGATTGTGATTGTAATCATTTCATATAATATATTATCCGGTGTTAAATACATGATTGCATACCATGTTTTGGTATGAATTTCTTGAAGATGTATTTGTGCTCTAGAACCTCCAAAGTTCCACCGTTCACATATGAATTTGTATCAATCTCAAATTTTGGTGCATCATGACAAAGTACATATACTTTCAACTCTAAAATTTTCAATTTATTTGGCATTGTCAAATGGAAGAACTTGGCACTCTTTTGGAGCAACCTCAAACTAAGACCCAAACATTAATTTTCCTCTAACTTCTTTTCAACATCTTCAAATGACATGAAACTTCAAGAGATGTATTAAACATGTCTTCTACATCTATTCCAAATTTCAATCCTATTGATGATAATTACAAGGAAAAATCACCTCTAAAAAGGACCAACATTTGGATTGGCATCTAAATTTAAGCTATACTTTCAAATCTTCATATCTCTCTCAATATAAATCCAAATGATTTGAGACTTTTTCCACACATGTATTATCTTATGATCTGCAAGGTTTTAAGGCTATAGATCCAAAAAGCTCAAATAAAAAAGATATGATAAAAAAACCTAATCTAGGTCAAAATCTTCAAAATCTCATAATTCGCACGAAACACATATTTTTTCTTTGAAATTTCGTGAATAAAAGCGCCTCATATTGTTTTATAATCTCTCCAAATTTCACTCCAAGATATTTTGACAATAGACCTAAATCTAGATTTAAAAATTTAACCTTCATAACTTTTGATCTCTGTAGATCAAACTTTTCTCTTTCCTTTTCTCTTTTAACATTCATTTGTTTTCTCTCTTCTTTTTTTGCGCTTGAAAAAATTCTATGGAATAATTAAATATTATCAAAGCTTTAATTCTAAAGATTCTCTAACTTTATATCAACCTTGTCTTCAAACAACCTATCTATTATGTTAACAAATAGGATATCAAGTGTAAAGTACAAACATCTTCATTACAAGGTGTAAGCAAGATAAAATGAACAATTTGATTACCTTGTCAAAATTGGAACAAATAGATTTAAAATAGGAACGAAACCCATTATAGAGTTGTGAAACATTGAATGTCTTCATTTCAATGACTAAATATCATATATGTTTACCTTAATGTATATTGATTTTCATATTTCAAACTATAAAAGTAGGTTTTAAATAGGTTTCAAAATATATGTAGCTTTTGATGTTTATTTTTCATTGTGGGCTTTTGGTTTCAAATAGGTGTTAAGTAGGTTTTTACAAAATATATATATATTTTTTTTTAATGACTTGCTAAAACATATGTTGATATTCATTTCCTAACTTATTACAGATCAATTTCGTTAATTTTTTAAACCAAAAAGTAGGTTTGAACACATATTTTTCAATTAGTTTCAAATGTATTTTTTATCTACTTTTTAAATCATTTGCTTTTAATTTTCTAACAAGTAGATTCTTATAAAACTTAATAGAGCCAACTAATGCTACTTGACACATAATTTCCCCTAATTTGATGCCATTTTATGGTAGTTATATGAGAGGTGCAAGGTTAAAGTGAAGACATCTATTTTTTTGGTATACTTTATTTTGTTTTGACCCTACAAGATAACTAAAGACATAAAAAATAATATGATCACAACATGGAGCATAAGATCTATAATTCATCAAGGTTTTTGTCACACCAGAAAACATAAGTTACTTGCAACAATGAAAAGAAATTCCAAACCTTCAACACCCTAAACTTAAACAAAAACTAAAACAAAAAAAAAACCAACTAAAATAAATAAATAAAGTAATAACCATGAAAAGAATTTAGTTACTTTCTCTTACTCTAGTAACCAATGAAGACCTAATTAGTTGAACTTGAATTATCAACAATCAAAAACATTATTGAGCATCTTTTTAATTCTTTTCTTGCCTCTTCTCCCCCACCTTTACCTTGGGCATGGGTTTTGGCTTTGGACCCCCTTGGAACTTTCCATTTGGGTTTTCTTTGTCCTTGTTTGTATGCACACATCCCTTTAGTTTTGAGGAAAAAAATACAATTTTTTTTCAACTTTCCTTGGATTGTTTGGCTTGTGACTTTTTTTATGTGCATATTTGGAATTTTTTTCTTATTATTCGTACAATGGTGCTTTATCCTCCCCCTCATGGTTGTGTATCTGGTCATAGGGAAACTAAGGAGTGTTTACGATAATTCTTAGCAAGTAATTGGGAGGAGTTTCAAGCAAAACTTGTTATTTAGGTGTAAGCATTTGCAATGATTTTTTTATAATTCAAACCCCCTTGGCAAACACCCCTTCTTGAAGCGTTTTCCCAATTTTGGTTTCACCTTTGCCACGTTGACTTGGATGGAATCTTGCCCTTGGATGTGTTGGAAAATACGTTCATGCTGCTAGGGCTTATGCCCCCCTTTGCCCTTGCCCCAACCTCCTTTGAGATTATTAAACACTTCACCCTTCATATTTGTCTTTTCCCTACCTAAATTCCTTGTGGATTTCCACCTTGATTTAGATTTGGAATTTTATTTGGATTCCTTTAAGTCAGCTTTCATTCACGCGCCCCCAAGCTCCTTAATGGACTCAAATGTGAATCCAAACTGAAAACAATTGAAAAACTAGGAGTCGAAGCACACTCCCTAGCTTGTAGCACTTTGAAGGGTAGAGTGGCATGTTGAAGCTCCAAGATGAAACTAGGAAGAGTGGCAAGCATCAACTACTCACATGAACCTGCACAAAACTAACATAAGGTGGTTAGTGCACAATTGGAACACTTTTGGTGCTAGGACAAGCCATAGGCAAACTTGGACTCACAAGATTCACCACTACCCGAACTTGGGGGAAGCCACCACCTTCCCCCTTATAGTATACTTTGTGCCTCTCCATGACACCCACATCCAAATGGCTTTTTGTCCCAAGACTCCCAAGTGGGAGTCCCGAAATTGCTAAAGTTGGGATTCTCGTGACTTTGGGGCCTGATAACTTTGTGTGCAAACCTCCGATTGAGATGAGGTCTAAAACAAAGTTGTATCCCTCGTCGAGATCTCTTCAATGGTGTGTTGCATGCCACCTGCACGCACAGAAATCGGGGTGATTCCCGACTTTTAGTGGTCGAAAGTCAAATTGGCAATTTGACTCCCAACCTTTCTTTTGGCCATAACTTGTGTTTTAGGTATCCAAACGGGTGATATAAGCCCATTTTAAACATCTAAGTTTCAATATCTTTTCAATGATATAAATAACTCCTCAAACAAATGGGTTTTGACCCCTGCAATTGCTCCCTGAACATTCAAGAGTCCTTTGAGACTCTAACTCCCCAAGTGGAAGTTGCCTTGGGAGTGTGAAGGTTCATTCTCTCACACTTTCCTGCACTCCCAAGATGTGTCTCCCGAGTCTCCTTCTTGTCTCGCCCTCTTGCAAACCCTTGCTTTGGTCGCAAGCCCAAGGTTAAGGTTATGACATTCATTGAGTTGTAACATCTTCCAATTGGTGGTCCTTTAGGTATGGTTTTCAAACACTTGCGAAACCTTTTTGACCCTGAATATTAGCCAACAGCTTCCCACAACTTTTCCAAGTGAATTCCCATGTTGCTACGAGTCCATGGGGTCCATGTTTATCGGGTTTTTGTTCTTATTAAGCTTTTCGATTTGGCCAACTGTCACAACCTTAACCTTGGGCTTGTGACCAAGGCAAGGGCTTGCAAGAGTGTGGGACAAGAGGGAGGCCCGAGAGACACATCTTATACTCCAAGGGGTGCAGGAGAGTGTGAGAAATGAACTTTCACACTCCCAAGACTTTGGGAGTTAGAGTCCCGATGGACTCCCGAATCTTTAAGGAGCAACTGTAGGGGTTAAAACCCATTGAATTGAGGAATTTTTCATGTCATTAAAAAATTATTGAAACATAAATGTTAAAATGGGCTCGCATCACCCATTTGGACATCTGAAACACAAGTTATGCCCAAAAGAAAGGCCAGGAGTCAAATTGACAATTTAACTCCCGACCATTAAAAGTCGGGAATCACCCCGATTTCCTTGCATGCAGGTGGCGTGCGACATACCATTGAAAAGCTCTTGACAAGGGCTACAACTTTGCTTTTGACCCCATCTCAATCGGAGGTCTGCATACAAAGTTATGGGGCCCCAAAGTTGCAAGAGTCCGAACTTTGGGAATTTCGGGATTCCCATTTGGGAGTCTTGGGACAAAATGCCATTTGGATGTGGGCCTCATGGAGAAGCACAGAGTATACTATAAGGGGGAAGGTGGTGACTTCCCCCAAGTTCAGGCCGTGGTGAGTCTTATGAGTCCAAGTTTACTCGTGGCTCATCCTAACATCAAAAGTGCTCCAACTATTCACTAACCAACTTGTTGTTTAGTTTTGTGTAGATTCATGTGAGTGATTAGTTGCTTGTCATTCTTCCTAATCCCATCTCGGAGCTCTAGCATGCCCTTTTACCCCCAAAGTGTTGTAAGCCAAGGAGCATGCCCCAACTCCTTGCTCTTCCATTGTTTTCATTTCATACTCACATTGAGTCTATCAAGGAGCTTGGAGGCGCGTCACCGAACCTTCCAAAAGCATTCGATCAATTGAAGCCTTATACCAATTAACAAGTAAAATTTCATGTTTGTAATTTCACCTATTATTTCATCAATTCGATGTGATGGTCAAAGGGGGTGCAAGACAGATGTTATAAATGCTTTCAAAACCATCCCTAAAAGAACCATCTTTTAAGAACTTTGGATGAAAAAACCCAATTGTCTCAACTTTTCCCATTTGCTTAATCCTTTTATGCCTAATAGGTTTCTTGTGCCTTTAGCCACCATTCCCTTTAGGGATATTTGTGAGTCATCCATTCTTTGGAAGGCATGTGCTAAGGCAATCTTCTCGTTAGGCCCCTTTTAACATTAACCCATTTTCATGCACGATAATGTTTTACAAGGGGTTTTCCTTCTTATATTTTCCCTTCCCTTGCTAATGACATTCACATCATTGGCCCAACCTCTATCATTCATTTTGTTTTTGACCATTTTGTTTTTTAGTTGGTTTCAATAGGGCTCGTGGTCTAGCCTTGTAAGTGTTTGGATCAGTCATCTTTTAGTTTGCCTCCTAATTTTTGTTGCCCATCAAACAACATTAGGGTTTTGGGCATCTTGTTTGGGTCTACTTCTTTTCTTCTCATTTCCTACGAGATGCATTAAACAAGGATGTTCCCCGTGTAGAGGTGCTTGCAAGGTTAAAGGATGTCTAAATTGCTTTTGGGATCCTTTCTTGAAGTGTTTTGCCCAAAAGCCTTCCTATCCGTTCTATTGGCACCAATTTGCCTCCTTTGATTTGACCTTTATGCAAGTTTTTGGGAGACTTTTGGGTCAAGTTCTTTGGATTGCATGTAAGCCCCCTTCATGCACCAATAGTTTTTTCTCCCCGTCTCTCATGGGGGGATTGGTCGCATTTCCATAGAGCTCATTTGCACTAATAACCTATTTGGGGAATTGGACATTTATTGCATATATCATTGCTGTTAAATTCCTATGTTAAATCATTGTTCATTCTTATTAGAGGCAATAAAGGCCATCAATTTTGGTCCATTTTAGGTTGGTAAAAGATTTTTTTCCCTCAGATGTAGTGGCATGTGTTCTTCGTTTCATGCAATTTGCTGAACAAGGTTCAAATCAACTTCAAAAAAACATTTTAGATAGATTGCATGACCATTTTTTCTCCAACATCATTTTTGACATGGTTACTAATTTTTACCACACGCTTGAAGTTTTGTGTGGGCCCAAGGGTGAATTTTTAGTTGTTTTATGCCTAGTCATTTCACCTTTCCATACAGCCTCCAATTTTTTCTCCTTTATGTTGCACACTAGGTTGGGTCTCCCCCATTTTAGTTTTCAGAATGTTTCATTGCATTTGTGACCAACCCTTAAATCCTACAAAGATCCATTTTTTTCATTGCTCCCATGGTGGGGAATGAACTACATCCCACAATGTGATTCAAGATGCATTTGCTTCCATTATAAGAGATGTAAGGTTTCATGTTTTGCTTGAACAAACCCACATCCTTCCACCACCTTCCCTTTTGTTTTTTCGTTGGTAGGTTGACATTGTGTTATTAGTTAATGATATTCGCACCTTGGTTGATGTGTTCATCATCAATCCCACCCAAGTAGATTTGGTTTTTTGAGTTGTTTCATTTCATGGGGTGGCCATGATGGTGGTGATTTAAGCAAAGGAAGGGCTTTACCATGATTGGCACCTAATGACTTGTTTTTTCCCCATGCCACATAGATTTTTGGATGCTTATACAAACAAATGGACCATGTTTTTCATCAATGTGCTAGTATGGCATGGTCAGCAAAGGGCATTGATGGGCTTCCTCTAACAATTTTATGTGCCTTCTATAGGCAAAAAATGTTGATAGCCTTGCAAAGAATGCATATTGATTCTATTTTGAAGCATGTTGTCATAGTAGGTGAAGGCTTTTCTAAACTTACTATTCTTTCAAGTTTCATTTCCCTTTCCTTTTTTATATGCTTCTTACAATTGGTGGGGGCTTTGGAACATAGTCTGTTCCTTTGCCCCTTTGTGACCCACTTTGGGTTTTTGTGCTTCTAGCTTGGAGATAGGTCTTTTTTTTTTTCTTCCTTTCCCCTTTTGTTGGGTGTTTTGTTTAGTCAAGCTTGCCAAGGTTTCACCATCACATTTGTTCAAGACTAACACTATTTTTACCATTGAAAATGTTTTCCTTTCATATTGAATCAATGAATTATTGAACAATTATCATAACATTGTTAAATCTCCAAGAAAAATAGCTTAATATTTATAGTGGTTTTTTACCTTGCCATAAACACATCACCTTATAAAAGATTTCACTCTTCACACATGGGACTACATTACATTAGCACATGATTCCTTTTATAAGTTCAAAGTTAAAGCTTAAGGCACCATTTGGTTTCAATGGCCATGATCTTGTTTTGAATGGTTTAATTATTTTGTTGTATATTGGCTCTTGAAAAAAAAAACGACATAAATTGAATTAATATTGTATACATCATTTGTTATAAAATTATGGCCAATGACCTTCAAAATGATTGAGAGTACATTATGAAAGATACTAATTGTCGCAACCCCACTTTGGCCAAGTGTGGGGGTGAAGCCCAACACTTGGGAAAGTTGGAGGTTTAGAGTCCTCCGGGACTCCCGAATATTCAGAGCTTGACAGAAAGGCCCAAAACACCTCGCATTGGGGTGTTCTTGATGTCATTGGAAAGGTCTTGAAACGTAGATATCGAAAATGGCCTCGCATTGGTCATTCGGACATTTGCAGCTCAAGTTATGGGCAAAAGAAGGGCCGGGAGGCAAATTGGCAATTTGACTCCCGACCACTAAAAGTCGGGAATCGACCTTTTCCCGACGTCGCCTTGAAGAGTGTGACACGGCGTTGGAAAGCTCTCGACGAGAGCTACAACATTGATTCAAGATTCGTCCCGATCCGAGTTTGGGGTGAGGAGCTATGGCCGTTCAAAGTTCCAGGAGTCCAGATGGGACACTTTCGGGACTCCATTTCAGGAGTCCCAACAAAATGTGCCATTCGGATGTAGCCTCCGCGACCAGTCATAGAGAATACTATATGGGGGAAGGTGGTGGCTTCCCCCAAGTCTGGGCCGTGGTGAGTCTTGTGTGTCCAAGTGTTCGTGGCAAGTCCCAACACCCAAGGGTGTCCCGAATGCTAAACTAACCCTCTTTGGTGGGTTTTTGGATGCAGATTCACATGAGATAAGTTAGTCCCTCTTCCTAGTCTAATCCTGGGGCTCCCAACTCGACCCTCTACCCCTTTTTAGAGTTGGAAGCCAGGAGCGTGCTACCAAGTCTTAATTTTCCGCAACTTGACTTTGTGAAACCCTTAAGTGGGTTTCACCCCGTGACTTGGGAACGCATCACTAATGAAAACTAGTCATAAGATTTTGCATTTGGGGTTTCAACATTTTTGAAGAGGAAGGTGGTATGAATGGGATAATCAACTCCATTTTGATACACACCCATGTTAGGAATGAATACAACATTATAAGGACATTATGAAATTGGCCATAATTAATTTTAATATTTTCTTATGCCCAATGGTTTTCTATTTGAAATTTTTGTTCAAGGAAGTTTTTTATTCACTATCATGACCAATGACTTCTTGATGTGCACAAGAACTAAAATAAATTAAAACAAAAATAAGCTTAAACTTAAATCCAATGACACGCAAAGAACTTAAAACAAAGCCATAGAACATGTAAGAAAACACTCAAACCAAATGTTTTCAAAGATTGAAGTTCGAAATATGAAAAATAAAATGTGACAAAGTTAAAGCACAAGGTCATACTTCATATTTGTGATGAACGAAGAGATGGCAATGGGGTGCAAGGGGGTAATGTATATTGATACTTGTTTTAAGACCTAGTTCAATTTTATTTTATTTTAAAATTTTGTTTTGAATGAAAAGTAAATAATGATGGGTGTTTCAAAACAATGATGGTTGAATTCCATGACCTAAGTTGATTGATTTTTTAAATAATTAATCATAAAAACCTTCCTATATGATTTAATGATATAAATTAAGGTATATCATGAGATGTCATCTATGACAAAACCTCAACATGTTGGTTGAGGAGGTGGAGGTTAGGATGGACTTTCCTTTTATTGGAGAAAGCTGCATGAGATTCTCCTATCCAGGACAAGCGTCAGGTGACTTGTCTTAACTCTTTTACAAAGAAGTAATATCCTTTGACCTCTTATTAGTGTAATCAACTTTCTGTGGGTCCTTGAATCTAATATTGCACTTGCCCATATGGTATGCAATCATTTAAGCCATGACCCCACATTTCAATATGGACTGTTTCTGATGACGAATGAATGAGAGAAGACAAGCTATCTTGTCCAGTAGGACCCCATTATGCTAGCACAAATAAAATGGTCCTTTTTGTGTCCCTATCCTTTGAGTTTGTTGGAATTTACAAGGACAAGTTTTCAAGGGACAACGCATAGCGCCCACCCTTTGGTACGATATATTTTACAATTCTATCGATACGTAATTGTTGGAATTAGTGATAGCACCTCAACCAGTGCCCGACATTGACTTTTTTGTTTTGCTTTGTGCAAGGAGCCACTTTCATTGGCCACCCGTCCCACTAAAATTGTTGGAATATTGGGCTTGCACAAAATAGTCAAACATTGACTTTTTCAACATTATTACGGTGGATTTTGTGCTTCTCTTGCAAACTTTGGGAATGTGAAAAAACATTTTACATAAATGGAAGATGCACGAAAACATAATAGGTGTGTGGGAAAAATAAATAATATTAGACCACATTGAACCTAGTGCAGATCACATCACGACCTTGGCAACATCACAAAACTAAATAAAAAACACTGAATTGGCGTAACCATTTCCCATCAAATTCCCTAGGCAGTAACAAGTCAACTACTTTTGGGATTTTGCAATGACCACATCGGTAAAAGTTCATATCTGTGTTGGACATGTATTGGATTTTGTTAATAATCACCAGTTCCAGTTTTTTAGTATTTCAAAATCAGAGAACCACCCCTTCCAGGTTTTTGAAAGTATAAGAATAATAATCTGCGGGAGCTTATGTGATTTTTTCAAATTCTTTGAGAACGGTTATATGTATAACTGTGCCTTTCATGTTTTGAAATATATGGTTGTGAACCTTAAGAATCGCCCTGATACCCTGTAGGGGTTTGGTGCAGTTTAAGCTTTGTGCTCTCCTCCCAGCAATAAGAGCACCAAATTCGGCTGGGTATCAGTATGTTCACTGTCATTCCTGTCCAATAGGCCTATCAGCCTCCTCTTCCAATTCATGTCCAACACTGATATGAACTTTTAACCGATGTGGTCATTGAAAAATTCATTGGCTGATTGGAGAAAGGCTCGCCAAATTTGGCTGCGTATCAGTATGCTCACTGATAAACTGCATCCTGGGTATCAGTATGCTCACTGTCATTCATTCTAACGCAGGAACAAGGTGACTTGCAACACATCCCTTAGCACATCCCCTACTACCTTGGCTTAGGGCACCTTACAGTGCGTTGTATCATGTTTCTACATCAACACCTTTTGTAGTTTGTATACCACAGTGACCACCCCTGCTTGATCGTCACACACCCTGGAAACCAAGTGTCAGATCATTGTTGGGTGTAAAGTAAACTCAAGGGCAAGGGGGCATTACCAAAATAAGGGCCCAGATGAGGCAACAGTCAAGTGCTGCCCAATTTCAATAATGTCCTTGCCCGCATGTTTTATCAACACTAAAGAGCAATCTCACAATTACTTTTTTTCCCTGTGATATCCAGTGGGTACCAGGTACCCGGGGAAAAAAACCATGCCAAGCTTTACAAAAAACGGAATGCCCATAGCAGCGTAACTTTCCATTTTTGAAAAGCCCAACACGATTTTACGCTGTGCAAGCAATTCTCTAGATACACTAGAGAAACAAGAGGTCTTTATGTGTGAATACAAGGAAGGGTTTTACTGTCTAGAGTGGCCTCAGGCTTGTTCGTTGTCGTCAAAGCCTGGCACCATCACTGGAGAATGTGGCGATGGGTCCGCCTACAAAGGACAGTTTGCAGTGGAAAACGTACTAACTACTGATAATCATCACGTTTGGTTTCTTGCGGCATGTGACGGGGACTGGCTGGATAGCCATGTAGCTCCTCCAGTTGTTACATACCTGTGGCCAAGAAGCAGCCTGGCTGGCGAGGGTGAACCAGCACCTACACCGGTACCCTCACCTTCTTGAGTGAGGCTGACCTGAAAAAGTAACATTTTGAGTTTGTGGGTACCGAAGGACAAAACAGGAGAGGCAGTTTTTGCAGAATAGCCCCATTCCAGGGCCTTACTTACCTGTGTTGGCGGGTTCTTTGGTTAGAAGTGTGAAACCTGAGCGTTCAGGTTCTTGTGACTCTGACTCATCCAAGCTCTCTTTTGGTGGAACTAGCACAACGAATAGACTGTGAAACTAGTCTTTCGCTAGAACCAGAACAGGAATTGAAACCTTAAAAATAAACTCATAAAAACAAGTTCTGGTTGTAATCACATTGAATTTTTTAAAAAAGTTAGTCAGTAAGCTAAACTTTAAGGTAGGCACATTTAAGTTTTTTGAAAAGTCAATAGGCTAAGCTTTTCAAATAAGTGATCAATTCTAATTTCTTGTAAAACTGGATACTTTCATAAATTTCAATTTTAACTTGTTGTAAACTCTCATAATTTTCAGTTTTAACTTGTTGTAAAACTCCATATTTATAAGATTTCTAATGTGGGGGGTGTTAGTGAGTACATGCAACCAAATCAGGTTTTTAAAGCAAGCCTGAAGTTGTTGAATTTGAATTTTTTTGTCAAATTCAAAATTGCAAGTTCAAAATTTTGAAAGAATTGGGCTCAAACTTGCACCCAAAGAATATGGCAACACTTTTTTAAGTGTTAAAATCAGGGTTGGAGGTTATTTCATTAAGGAAGAATTGGACAACATTGGTCTTTAAAGCGTCCCAACATTATTAGACTATATCACTAATTGAAGGATTTGTGTGTGCATCATTTTGATCATATGGTGGTTGGAGTCACTGTTGTGGTGCTCACTCATTACCCTAATGATGTTGGCAATGATGGTGCCTTAGTCATAATTTATTAGCTAGTTTCAAAATTTGTGCATGGGCGTTTAAGTTTTAGTTTTTAGGAATAATGTTCACAAGTCAAGTTTGGGTAAATGGTGAAATGGATCTTACAAGGGAGTTCATCACAACTAATGAGTTTTGGGATGTTGAGGGGTTAAACACAAGACTTATAAAAGATTCCACATTTCAAACTTTAGAGACTCAAGTGGAGGTTCTATCTATTGAGGAAGAAGCAATATGAAGAATGCAACTATAGCAGCTAGAAGCAAACATGAAGTTTTGGTTCACAAACCACCACATTACCATAGTGTGGGCTTTCTTTGTCCTACACAACCCTCTTGAAAAAGTTTTACTAATCGCATTGCAAAATATGAGGTGCACCATTTGTTGCATCATTGAGCAAGTTCAAAGTTCAAACAACACCACTTGTGAGCACAAGGGCCTTCTCACCTACAATCCAATGCATGGCATCACTTCCATGAATAAACACATTGATAATGAACATGAGGCCATTGTTGCCAAATATGTTTTACATCGTAAAAATGAAGATGAAGCTTCTAGTTCAAGTTGTGAGAAAAGCAAAAAGCACAAACAAGCTACACCTTCTACAATAATTGACTTTTTTTAACATTCAACCTTACAAAAGTTTTGATCCCCTTCAGTTAGTCTACATTGAAGACCTAGTTTTATTCATTACAAATGGATATGTGCCATTATCTATAGTGGAATCTTTTTGGCTATGACACTTGGTCATGCGGCAAAATGGTAAAGTTCGTTTCTTCACTCGAAAACAACTTGTTAAAAAACATTATACCTTTTGTGCTTGCTAAATGCATGGATTGTTATGTTCTACTTGTGTTGGCACAATGTGATACAATTTATATCACATTCAATTTATTGATGAGTCGAACTGGGTTTGACACCTTTGTGTTCATTGTGAACTTCTTGGATTGGGATTGGGTACCTTGCCATGTCACTATTGACTTATTTGAGGTTATAAATACTAGTGGAATTACATCAACATAACTTCTGATGAATTCCAATTGACCAACTAAGTATTAGCTTGTGTAAAGGACGAAGGCAAGAATCTAGCCACCTTGAATTTTTCCCTATCCATTGTTGCATCTTCTGATGTTTTTCAATTGGAGAAGGGTCCAAATTCTTTAAGGTGTACCAAAATCTTGTCACAACATCACCCTTTTTTGTCTTTTTTACCTGGTTTTTTTACCATGTAAAAACACATTTATGGATGATTATGATGGAATCTAAAATTGTAATTGTTTAAAATATAATCCTTTTGAAATTTTTGACAACTTTTGACTCATTATTTTTTATGGGGATCAAAATATAGGGTTAAAAATTAGTGCAATAAAAACTAGGCCTTTTTTCTCCTATGTGGTACACCTTAACATAAACATTTTTTTTGGCGCATGTTTTGGACATGTGATGTTGAAGGTCTACTGATATGTTACAAATGAAAAAAACGTTTGTCAAAGCATGAAGGAAGTGTCTTTGAAAAATGCCCAATCTACCTTACAAAAAATGATCACCTAGACAAAAAAGTCAAGCAAAGGGAGGCAAGAATGGGAAGTTGTTTGTCGAAAAGTAAGTTTGTTTCCAAGAAAGTTGTAAACCAAGTTTGCTTCAAAAGTTGTACTTTTCCAAGAGACATTAGAGCATGCTCATGCCATCACGATTTGTTACAATCATCAATCTTTGCATTTACAAGCCCATGTTTCATTTGGTCCAACTTGGGCTATTGCAAGGGCAGTGACTAAAATCTTGAACCTGGTTACTAAATAATGTGTCAAACATACTAGAGGTTACTGGTTGTTGTCCAATGTTTTTTTTATGCTACAATTTCCATTTACATTATATTTCAAGTTGAGTACAATTCTAGGGTGTCTATTTTTCTTCCTATGACTTGTGGAAAGTTTGATGCAGAGCTGGAAATCTTATATGCTAAGATGGCAATAGAATCTTTATGTGTCTTGCAAACTTTTTTGCATTTTACGTTCAATTTGATGCAACCATGGCCATCACATGATGACGCTCATGTTAGACCCTAGATGTAAAGGTTTAAAATGTGTGGTAAACTTGATTGGGAAGGATATAACTTGGGTTTTAATGGAAGAGTACAATAAAAAAAAATTGGTTATACTTTTAGTTGTGGTCTTCAAGTCCTTTAGTCTTGGCCACTCGCAAACACTTCTTCTAGATGCACTTGTTCCTAATGACTCATTGTTTAATGAACCGACATCCATGGAAGAAGCCAATGAAGGCTTACTAAAATTTGAATTGTTTTTATTTCGTTGGAATGTGGTTTCAAAGGACTTGAAAAGTCCTCTTGCTTGGTAGAAAACACATGAATCCCAATTCCCAAATGTTGGATTCTTAGCAAGATAAATCTTTAGAATTCCAAGATGCTAAATCAAAATCGAATCCACTTTAGCATTGCTAGTGTTTTGACTAATTTATGGCACTATTGAATGGGTTTTGATAATTTGGACACCTTGGTGATGATCTACAAAAACAAGCTAGTTGAATAGGTTTGAAAATAAATACATATATGAACTGATAAGTAAGGAGTCCAAACACAATATAGAGCCCATTGTGGTCATGGCTTCTATCACACCATAGTAATGGATCAACAAAGGCTTAAAAACACTTGATTCCTATCTTGTGCTTTGGAAGTGCATTTGCCACAAAGTTGTCCTTATTGAATTGCCTTGATTACATTTTTTTAGAACAAGCTGATGTGTGGATGATGTTGGGTGTGAAAGGTTAGGTATTTGTTTATGTTAAATTGGAGAAGCAATGCCCCAGACAACATTGGTGTTTTCAACACTACTTCCTTTGTGAACTAGATTTGGACCAAATCAACCCTGCTTAGAAGGCTCAACAATTTTGCATAGTTGAATATGCTATATTGTTCAAAGGTGATGATTTTAGTCCTCATTATTTTATACTTGTAAAGCTCATTTTCCTACATATATCCCATATTTCCAGCTATCATGTATCATGTGCAACTTGATGTGTGGTAGGAAAATGCTTTTGCTATTGCATTAATCAAATCTTCACCAATTTTTGTTTTATTGCATCCCAAGTAACATCAAGGATTCATTGGCTTCCTTTACCCAACTTTCAGACTAATAACATATATAGCCAGTAGGTTACTAAATTCATTATGTTGCTGAAAAAAGTTTTCTGTTATTTGACCAGGCATTACAATGGCTAAACTTATGAGACATGCAATACAACCTAGTACGATGGCTAACTCCACCAAAGTGCAAACAACCTCTTGTCTTGTGGTGTGATATATTTACGAGCTTTGTGGTAGACATTGGTAGTTGAAAAAGTAAGGTGTGTTCTAGCCTTACCTTTTTATTGTGTCAAGTTCTAATCACATGACCAAAACACATGTGAAAAGAAATTAAGCAATGTGTTTTAAATGTTTTATGTTTTGTGGTTGTGATGTCAATGCCCAAGTAGGTGTGCTAAATCAAGGACCATGTCATTCTTTATCAAATCCATAATGTTGTGCAATATATTTGGCTTGATCAAAAGTGAATCAGTTGGTTTCTTCTCAATCTATAAAAATTTAATTGTTAAAAGCAAAAAGCTATTGCCTATGAAAAAAAGTCTATATAGATAAAAATAGAGTTTTTTCTAGGGTTGGTTGTTTCTTGAGGATCTGAAATCCATGTACTATGTTTTAACTTTCAGCTTTATGTATCAATAGATGCCAACATTAGCTCTATGCAAGCTCATGGCACTTAGTGGCTACCATTCATGATGAATGTGTTGGTTTGACACCCATAAGATCATGATTACTCCTATAGTGGTTGTTTACTTTTAAAGTTTGCAGGAATTGTATACCTTCAAATTGTTGTTCTAGAGTTTCTTGCACAATTTCATATGTGTGTTTTTGTGCAGTGCCTAGTTGATGTCAACATTGGACTTCTTATTAGTGGTGTGCTTGAAGGATATGAAAAGGGGCAGAGGCACCAACCACTACATTTTATCATGATAAAGGCTAGAATCAATAGATACCTTCAATAGGACTATTGTGGAGTTTTCTCTTCAATATCATGGATGTATGTTAATATGAAGTTTGTGGTATGTTTGGAACAAAGTTGAATATAATTGTGGTGGTAATGTTGTAACTTTGTTTAAGAACTTGAAGAGCAAGGACTATGAATAATTTGATTGTGGACAATTAAATTTGGGAATAAAATTGTGGCACATGAACTTAACATTTTGCCAATTTAATGTCTTGTGAAGGTAGTGGCAGATTCAGTTGTCTTTTGCATTGGCCAACATAAGGGCAACCCTGATAGAAATATAACCCTTTTTAGAGCTCATAACAACATCATGGATTCATGTGCACAAGTTGATATTCAACAAACTTTTCCTCCCCCATGAAGTGCATGCAACTCTAACATACTCGGAAAAAAACCCGAAATCCTTAACAACATGTGAAACACCCAATGTTAGCCATCAATTCTAATTTCAAAATTAGGAACATGCAACAAGTCATGGTTGGGACATGAATCTGTGCTCAGTTCTCAAATACATGTGATGGAGCACTTCATACTATAATTTCATAATATGCAATGTGCATACCTTTTAACATTGAGCAATTGGGGACACCTATTTTAAGTTCGGCTTCAATAGCCACAAAACACTTTATTCATGAAAGCCCAAGCCAACAACTACTATTTATGTAACCCCACCATTTTCCTGGCATTTTTCTTGTTTTAAGTTTGGCTTCAATAGCTACAAAACACATTATTTCTGAAAGCCCAAGCCAACACCTATTCTTTGTGCAAACCTAGCCACTTCCTAACATTTTTCCATACTGTATTGGAGACATGGAAAGACTTCGCGTAGATGAGTTTTTCAACCTATCCAAGCTAACAAATGTCTCCATGAAAGAGAAAAATTGGACGTTATCAAGTGGCTTGAGTGCTAGACAATGCGAACATGAACTTGCATTGGCTGAAAACAATGGAGTTGTGGACATTGTTGAGACCTTGCAACTGAACCCTTATGAACAAGCACGAGCTCAACGTATTGCTGAACTCCAAGCACGATTAGCTCCATTAGAAAGTCAGGTTGCTAAATTGTAAGCTTATAACATCCTTTCCTTACCTTTGCAGACACATGTGTGGTTTTGAAATGTAGGTTTGTTGCAAACATGTGTGCTAATGTTTATGTATGGTAGACTCGTTCCATTGTAAGATCAGATGTAGGGAAGGTTGAAAATCTACAATGTGGGTGGAAGACATGATGCTTTCAAATCATGTGGGGGTGTGGGTGAGACCTACCAAATAGGTTAGTACTTCCGTTATGGTTTGTGTCACATAGTGATGTGTTTACATCCTTAAGGCCAGTGCACTGCCCTTTCATTCATGTTCTTGTTAGTCTGGAATTTGTATCTTTCACACATTACTTGCACAGTAATGGAGTTTGTATCTATCACATATTACTTGCACAGTAATGTTTGTATATGTATGATATAACATAGGTCAACAATTGGGAGCTTTGAAACATAAATGTTGGGTGCTTTGTCGAAATTCTTTGCATACACCAAGCAATTAGTCTAACAGTAGTTGTGAATATTTAGAGATTGTGGCATTTATTGTAGGTGGAAAACTCCACATAAGAAGAAGGTTAAGCAACATCTTCTGGATAGAACAACGTCACAACCATGCAAGAAGAGTGGTAGGATTGTTGCAAGACCACAAGCAAGCATGGCATAAGAGGGGGGATCGTCAATGTTTGCATCGAAAAGTGAACATGACACTAGTACAATGAAGAATAGTCTGAAGAACAATCTGATAGCACTAGCTCTAAACGACAACAACAAATTGTTCTACTCAAAGAAGAGGTGCATAACTTGCAAAATGTGTCCTCAACTATAAAGGAAGTGAGAAACCTTGGCAATAAACAAATGGCAACAAGGACACCGGACTAAGTTTAAAGCAAAAAAAAAAAATCGTTGTTTCATGCAACTAGTTTGTTTTTGGAAGTTGTTGGTAAGTTAAGAACCAATGTTTGTCCAGATTAAGTGGTCAAGACTGTTTACTTATTCCCTAACCAAGAGCATCTAGATGATTAAAATCTTATATATTTTGTGCCTTGATTTTGCAAGACTTTTTTGCCAATTTGTTTGTCCCAATGTTCTTATCTTCATTCCACATAACAAATGAACTATGTGTTTTCATGCAATGATTGCAATGATTGCAAAAATGTATATCAACACTACAAAAAAATGGAATTTTTTTGTGGTAATGAACAACATTTAGTTTGCACCCCATGTTAGAACTTAGGGTTTCACATTAATGTTTTGTCCCTGTTGGTTGCTTAGAGATGAAACTCTCAAGAGATCACTACTTTATTTGAATAGTCATTAAGTACAATGAGGATTAAAACACCATTTACTTCTTGCACTCTCCTAACATATCAAAAAATGGTGTGGGTTTTTGAATGGAATAAATTAATGGATCCACATTATATCACTAAATGTCTATAGGACCATTTCAGTTTGTTTTATGGTTTTGCCCAGTGAGGGAAATGACATTCAATTTTAGCACTCCCATACACTCTTTGAATCATGTATGGGAGTGTTATATTGTTTATAAGTCTACTAGCGAGGGTTGAAAAATTTGACACCCAATGGGCTATAGCCTGTTGGGATTATTGTTTATTTTTCTATGCCTTGTTTTGAGTCTGATCGTGGAATGTTTGCAGTTGGAAAGCCTAAAAGAGCAACATGATTCTAGGTTTGATTATTAAAAGTTGCCTAGGTGTAGGATATGTATGTTTTCAAATTACTAACATGGGATTAAGTACCATGATTGAGAGCAGAGAGTAAATTCAAAAAAAGGTTGTACAACTAGTCCTTCACAACGTGGTTAAAGGGGGGTGGAAAGTTGCATTCCATAGCAAGCAGAAAAATATTGCATGCCTAATGCACAAGGTGGGCCACCTCCAGGATATGGTGGGCAACAATGGAAATTAATTGATAAACAAGCATAGTGTATGCCACCACTTGGGCACTATGGACACTTGGGGCAATGGCTAGGGGGACAATCAAACTGCCCACCACCACCACATGGGCACTATAAGCACCAAGGGTAGTGAGCTGCCAGCTACCAAGGACAGTGGAATAATTGTTGTGAAGGGATGGCGACAAACCACCATGGCCATGCAAATTGGGATGGGCCTAGTGGTTGTTGTAGGGGTTCCATACATGCTAGATCACTAAAAGAAAACCATGTATTTTCGACTGTTCTTTGCGACTAAATTTTAGTCGCAAGAGACATTTTGCAACTAAAATCCTTTTAGTCGCCTAAGACAAGTCGCATGTGATAAACTAATCGCAAATGATAAAGAATATTGTATGAAAGAAAAAGTCAACAAATACATTTCATCCTTTGACTCCATTGTATACATATTGTCACATGCAACTAATATGTAACTATTTTGGTCACAATTGAAGGCAAATCATGTGCTGCCACGTGTTTTAATGTGTTATTATTATTATTATTTTGAAATAATTTAAGACGTTCAATTCAAAGACTTGGATGATGTTATATTATGACACGTGGCCCAATGTAAATATGCCACATGGCATTAAAAATTTTAATTTAATAAAAATATTAATATTAGGTTGGTAGGTACATAAATAGCTGCCTACAATCCTTACCTATCTACCGACCTACCTACCTACTTAGGTTAAAAAAATAAATAGGTAAGTTTTACCTTCCTAGGCTAAATACCTATTCATATAGGTAGGTACTTAAGTAGGTAGGTACATAGGCTGACCTAGATGGGTAGGTCAAATTAAGTACTTACCTAGCTAAATAGATAAGTAGGTTGGGGAGGTATGTACTTTAGAATTGTGCATTATTTGTTTTTTTGTTTTGGGTTGAGCCTTTTGATTAGCTCATCCCATGTGCACAAACTTCTT
>Ga0116231_10004926_pt1 | contig 26732 bp, 24 predicted proteins | sample S1TSphgellanicum_2_FD_89695 | JGI IMG/M metagenome (GOLD analysis project Ga0116231, IMG submission 89695) | Host-associated microbial communities from peat moss isolated from Minnesota, USA - S1T2_Fd - Sphagnum magellanicum MG | ecosystem: Host-associated > Plants > Peat moss > Unclassified... | reverse complement strand
GCCCGCCATGCTCGACCGGCCAGTGCGGCACCGCCCAGCCTTTGGCGTTGAGCTTGCGCTGCCAGGCGACGTAGTCAGCCTTGCCCAGCTCCTGGCCAAGAATCAGCTTGCGTTGCAGCTCGGCCGGCAGCTCCGCCTTGATGAACGCCCGGACTTCATCCCGGAACGCGATTTCCTCTGGCGATAAATTCAGATCCATGACCCGTTTCTCCTGAATAACGTTACTTGAGGAAAGTAAGCGGTCGCTTTTTTTAAAAAAAAGCTCCGCAAAAAACTTTTGATCCTAATGGGGCGAAGCCGGTGGCATGGCTTTAGCCCCAGGAAAAAAGTTTTTTGGTTCTTTTTTTCAAAAAAGAACCGCTCGCTTGCCTAACTCAACTCAAACAACCCGGCCGCCCCCTGGCCGCCGCCAATGCACATGGTGACGACCGCGTATTTCGCACCCCGGCGCTTACCCTCGATCAGCGCGTGCCCGGTCAGCCGGGCGCCGCTCATGCCATAAGGATGGCCGACCGAGATCGACCCGCCATTGACGTTGAGTTTCGCGGGGTCGATCCCCAGCCGGTCACGGCAATACAGCACCTGGCTCGCGAAGGCCTCGTTCAGCTCCCAGAGGTCGATGTCATCGACCGTCAGCCCGTGGCGCTTCAGCAGGCGCGGCACCGCGAAGACCGGGCCGATGCCCATCTCGTCGGGCTCACAGCCGGCGACCGTGAAGCCGCGGAACACGCCCATCGGCGTCAACCCCCGGCGCGCGGCCTCGGCGTCGGACATCAGAACCGAGACGGACGCACCATCCGAGAGCTGGCTCGCATTGCCGGCGGTGATGAAATGCGCTTCGCCGCGCACGGGTTTGAGCTTCGCCAGCCCCTCGATCGTGGTATCCGGCCGGTTGCCCTCATCCTGGCGCAGCGTGACCTGCTCCTGGCTGATCGCCTTGGTTTCCTTATCCTCCACGGCCTTTATTGTGGTGATGGGGATGATCTCATCATTAAAGCGCCCGCCCTGCTGTGCCGCGGCGGTGCGGCGCTGGCTCTCTAGCGCGTACTCATCCTGCGCCTGCCGGCTGACATTATAGCGCTTCGCCACGTTATCGGCGGTCTCGATCATCGTCATGTAAACTTCCGGCTTATGCGCCACCAGCCATTCTTCCTGGAAATGGTGGCGGTTCAGCGTACCGGCGGTGAGGCTGATGCTCTCCAGCCCGCCGCCGATGGCGACCGGGGCGCCCTCCACGATGATCTCATGCGCCGCCATGGCGATCGCCTGCAGGCCGGAGGAGCAGAACCGGTTCACCGTCATCGCCGCCGCGTCCACGCTCAACCCCGCGCGCAAGGCCGCCTGGCGGGCGATGTTGCCGCCGGTCGCCCCTTCCGGTGTGCCGCAGCCCAGCACCACGTCCTCAACCTCGCCCGGCTCCAGCCCGGCGCGCTTCACCGCCTCGGCGATCACATGGCCGCCCAGCACCGCGCCATGGGTGAGGTTCAACGCCCCCCGGAACGCCTTGCCGATCGGCGTGCGCGCCGTCGATACAATCACCGCTTCAACCATGTGCCTGCTCCTCTGCAACCAGTTCTTTTTTGGATAATTTGCCGACCGGCGTTTTTGGCAGCGCGCCGCGGAATTCCAGCGCGGCCGGCATTTCGTGCCGGCCGATTTTGTCGGCCAGGAAGCCGCGCAGATCCTCCAGCGTGAATTCCGCCGCACCCTCGCGCAATTTGATAAAGGCTTTCGCCGCCTGGCCGCGATATTCGTCCTTCACGCCGATCACGATGCATTCCTCGACGTCTTTATGCTCGTAGATCGCGGCTTCGATCATCGTCGGGTACACGTTGAACCCGCCGGAGATGATCATGTCCTTCTTGCGGTCCACCAGATGCAGCATGCCGGCTTCATCCAAAAACCCGATATCGCCGGTAAGGAAATAGCCGTTCACGAAATCCTTGGCGGTATCGGCCGGCTTGTTGTGGTAGCCTTTGAAAACATTCGGCCCCTTAATGGCGATCTCGCCCTTTTCCCCAAGCGCTAAATCGCGCGAGGGATCGTCCAGCGCAACGATCTTGATCTCGATGCCCGGCAGCGGCACGCCGACGGAGTTCGGGTCGAACGCGCCTTTCATCATGTGCGAGGTGCCGGCGGACGCGGTCTCCGTCATCCCCCAGCCGCCGCCGATGCGCTTGCCGCAAAGCCCTTCAAACCGCGTCGCGACCTCAATCGGCAATGGCGCGCCGCCGGAGGAGACCTGCCGCAGCGAGGAGAAATCCCGCTCCGCGATGCCGGGCACGGCGGCGAGCGCGATCCACATGGTCGGCACGCCGGGGAAGAAGGTCGCGCGCTTGACCTCGATCGCGTGCAGCACCGCCGCCGGGTCGAAGCGCAATTGCAGCAGCAGCGCCGCGCCGCGCTTGAGCTGCCACAGCAGCAGCACGATCAGCCCGTAAATATGGAAGAACGGCAGCACCGAGATCACGCGGTCCTGGCCCTCCAGCGGCTCCAACTGCGCGCTATAGGATTGGTCATAGATCGAGACCGAGGCCAGCATGGTGGCATGGGTGTGGATGGCGCCCTTCGGCAACCCGGTCGTGCCGCCGGTATATTGCAAGGCCGCGAGGCTATCGGGGTCCAGCTTTGGCCAGGCTTTGGGAGCCGGCGCGTTCAGCAGATCGGCAAAATTGATGATCCGCGGATCATCCTCCGGCACCGGCAGCAGCGGCAACCCGGGCACCTCGCCGAACAATGCGTCATCGCCCACGATCAGCCTTGCCACATGCCCATCGGCCAGCAATTTTTTGGCCATCATGAACATCGGCGCGATATTGGTGGTAATCAGCGTGGTGGCGGCACTGTCATGCAGCTTATGCACCAGCTCGCGCTCGGCATCGAGCGGCGAGAGATTAACCACCACCGCACCCGCGCGCAGCACGCCGAAAAAGCTGAACGGATAATACGGCGAGTTCGGCAAATACAGCGCAACCCGCTCACCCGGCTGCACCCCAAGGCGCATTAGCCCTGCCGCCAGCGCATCCGCCTGGCCGGCAAAGCCCGCAAAGGAGATTTCCGTACCCCGGTAATCCAGGTATAGCGCCTCGCCATATTCGGCGGCGGCTTTGTCCATCAAATCCGGCAGGCTGCCGCCGAGCGGGGTAAAATCCCAGCTCAGCCCCGGCGCGTAGCTTGCCTCCCAGGGGTAGGGGCGGCTCACGCCGCCGCCTTGGCCGGCAGCTTCAAATCGGCGAATTTGCCACCGCTCGCCGCCAGCTCGCGCAGCAGCTTGGCCGGCTTCATCGCCTCATCCCCGGTCAGCGCGGCGTAATGCTCCAGCGCCTCGCAGATCGCCTTGGCGCCCACGAGATCCGCATAGAAGCACGGGCCCCCGCGCCAGACCGGCCAGCCATAGCCGTAGATCCATACCACATCGACGTCCGAGGCGCGGATCGCGATGCCCTCTTCCAGGATACGCGCCGCCTCATTGATCATCGGGTAGAACATGCGCTCGAAAATCTCCTGCTCGGAGATATTGCGGCGCTTAACACCCAGTTCCGCGGCCTTCTCGGCGGCGAGCTTCAGCACATACGGGTCCGGCACCGGGGTGCGCGAGCCTTTTTCGTAAATATAATAGCCCGAGCCGGTTTTCTGGCCGAACCGGCCTTGCTCGCACAGCGTATCGGTCACCGGCGCATGCACGCCGCGATGCTGGCGGATGCGCCAGCCAACATCGAGCCCCGCGAGGTCGCCCATCGCGTAGGGCCCCATCGGGAAGCCGAATTTTTGGACCACCGCGTCCACCTCCTGCGGCACCGCCCCTTCCAGCAACAGGCGCTCATTCTCGGTGGTGCGGCGCGCCAGCATGCGGTTGCCCACGAACCCGTCGCAATTGCCGACCACGACGGGGATCTTGCCCATCAGCTTGCCGGCGGCAATCGCGGTCGCGATCGATTTGAACGAGCTTTTTTCGCCGCGCACGATTTCCAGCAGCTTCATCACATTGGCGGGCGAGAAGAAATGCATGCCCACCACATCCTCCGGCCGGCTGGTCGCGGCGGCAATGCCGTCAACATCCAGGGTAGAGGTGTTGGAGGCGAGCAGCGTGCCGGGCTTGGCGAGCTTATCGAGCTTGCCGAAAATCTCCTTTTTCAGCTCGTAATTCTCGAACACCGCCTCGATCACGATGTCCGTATCCCCGACCACTGACCAATCGGTCGTGCCGGCGATCAGCGCCACGCGCTTGGCCATGGCATCGGCCGTCAGCGCGCCGCGCTCGACCGAGACCTGATAGGTGCCTTTGATCCGGTCCAGCCCCTTCGCCAGGAAGTCTTCCGTGGTCTCCACGATCGTCACCGGCACGCCGGCATTGGCGAAACACATGGCAATCCCGCCGCCCATGGTGCCGCCGCCGATCACCACGGCTTTGGTAATTGCCGCAGGCTTGATGCCGGCCGGCATGTCCGGGATTTTCTGCGCCTCGCGCTCGGCAAAGAACATATGCCGCTGCGCCGCACTCTGGTCGCCCGACATCAGCTTCATGAACAGCGCGCGCTCGGCCTTCAAGCCCTCCTCAAACGGCAGCGTGAAGGCGTTGCGCACGGAGTCCGCACAGGCGGCCGGCGCGTCCACCCCCGCCAGTTTTTTAAGCGCCGCCTTGGCCGCCGCCTCAAACGCCGCCGGGTTCTCCCGCGCGGGTAAGATTTTGTCCTCGCGGTCGCGTACCCGCACGATCTTGGCGCCGTCCGCTACAACCTGTTTGGCGAACGCGATCGCGCCGGCAATCGGGTCCTCGACGATCGCATCCACCAGCCCGTGCTGCAGGGCGATTTTGGCAGGTACGGGCGTGCCGGAGACGATCATGCCCACCGCCGCTTCCGGCCCCACCACGCGCGGCAAACGCTGCGTGCCACCGGCACCCGGCAACAGGCCGAGCTTGACCTCCGGCAGGCCGAGCCGGGCACTGCCCACCGCCACGCGGTAATGGCAGCCCAAAGCCACCTCCAGCCCGCCCCCTAAAGCAGTGCCGAAAATCCCCGCGATCACCGGCTTGGTGGCGCCATCCAGCGCGTCGATCACCTCGTTCAAATCGGGTCTTTTCAGCGGCTTGCCGAACTCGGTGATGTCGGCTCCGGCAAAAAACGTGCGGCCCTTGCAGCTCAGCACCACGGCTTGCGCATCCGAGTCGCCCATCGCCTTGGTAATCGCCGCCACCAGGCCTTCGCGCACCAGCGCGCCGAGCGCGTTGACCGGCGGATTATCGGTGGTGATCAGCGCGATGCCGTCATTGACTTCATACGCCGTAACAGCGTTGATCTCGACCATGATTTCCTCCGATTGCATTTATCTTGCGGCTTTGATGCCACAGTTCCACTATACGTCAACTCCCGCAACCCTCAACCGCGGATGAGCGAAACGCCGCGTTCAGCCCTCATCGCGGCCGCCCAGGCGATGGCCGCGTCCCGGCTTTCGCCCGGCACCTCCGGCAATCTCTCGCTGCGCACGGAGGCCGGAATTCTCATCACGCCGTCGGCCATCGCCTACGACACCCTGACCCCGGACATGATCCCCCTGCTCAAACTGCATGGCCCGTATGGAGCGTATGAGGGCGCGTACCGGCCAAGCTCCGAATGGCGCTTTCACTTGGATATCTATCGCGCCCGGCCGGATGTCGGCGCCATCGTGCACCATCACGCGCCGTATACCACCGCCCTCGCCATGGCGCGGCGCGCCATCCCGCCCTGCCATTATATGGTGGTGCGCTTCGGCGGCGCGGATGTGCGCTGCTGCCCCTACGCGACCTTCGGCACCGCGGAGCTCTCCGCCCATGTGCTCACGGCGCTGGAGGGCCGGACCGCCTGCCTGATGGGCAACCATGGCGGCCTGGCGACCGGCCCCAACATCGCCGCCGCGCTGGCCGCCGCCACGGAGCTGGAAGCCTTGGCCCAGCACTACACGCTCTCTTTGGCCGCCGGTGGCCCGGTGCTGCTCTCGGGCGATGATATCGAGGCCGCAAGCCGGCAATTCGCAGAGGCTTACGGGCCGAACACGCCGCGATGACGTAAGCGCTTCTTTTTCTGAAGAAAAAGAAGCAAAAAGACTTTTATGACTTTGGGGCAAAGCCGGCTTCACCGGCACGGGCTAAAGTCATAGAAATTTTTTGCGGAGCTTTTTTTAAAAAGCGACCGCTTCCCTTTGGCTCAAAATAGGATATCCCCATGCCAATTGCCGGCAGCCTCTCCCGCCCTGACATTGCCCGCATCTTCGTGGGGCCCCAGGGCCTGCGTGCCGGCTGGCGTATTCCGCTATTTTTGATTTTTACCTGTATCACCGGCGTTCTGCTCGGTCTCGCGGTACATTTCGCTTTGCAACACACCGCTTTCGGGCGCTACCACCCCGGCCCCAAGGCGCCGATCCACCCGATTTCCATGGCCATTGGCGAGGGAGTGGTGATCCTCGCGGTTGTCATCGCAACGCTCATCATGTCGTGGCTCGAGGGTGTATCCGTCTTCAGCTATAACCTCGCATTGCGCCGGGCTCTGCCGCTATGTCTCGGCGGCGTCCTTTTTGGTGTCGTTGCACTCGGGCTGCTTGCTGCCATGCTGCTGCTCACCCACAGCGCAACCTTGCGCTATGGCAGCCTCACACCGGCGCAAAACTGGCGCTATGGCAGCGAATGGTTGATCGGCTCGCTGATGATCGGGGTCGCGGAGGAGTTAACCTTCCGCGCCTATCTGTTCGCCACATTCACGCGCGGCATCAACTTCCGCTGGGCGGCGATCATCACCAGCCTGTCATTCGGCGCAGCACATCTCGGCAATCCCGGCGAGACGATCATCGGCATCATCGCCGTATTTGGCTTCGGCGCGCTGATGTGCATCACCATCTGGCGCACCGGCTCGCTCTGGCTTGGCATCGGCATCCATGGCGGCTGGGACTATGCGGAGAACTATATTTTTGGCGCGCATGACAGCGGCAATAACTGCTTCGGCACGCTGCTGACACTGGACCCGCGCGGCCCGAACTTCCTCTCCGGCGGCGCCACCGGTCCCGAGGGCAGCATTTTCTGCGTGCTCACCCTCATCCTCATGGCCCTGGTCACCTGGCGGTTCTTCTCACCCCAGCGGGAAATGGCAGGCGACTGAGCGCCCGGCCCAATCCCGCAATACCGGCCGCTCCGCCCGGCAAACATCCCGCGCCGCCGCACAGCGCGGGTGAAACCTGCAGCCAGATGGCGGGTTGGTGGGGGAGGGCGGCTCACCCTGCAAAACCGTGCGCGCCTGGCGTGAAGCCGGGTCAGGCGCCGGCACGGCTGAGATCAATGCCGCGGTATAAGGGTGCGCCGGCGCGTGCAGCACCGCATCCGCCGGCCCAATTTCCACAATCCCGCCCAGATACATCACCGCGCACCGGTCCGCGATCTGCCGCACCACGCTCAAATCATGCGCGATGAACACATAGGTCAGGTTCAGCCGCGCCTGCAGATCGGCCAGCAGATTAACAATCTGCGCCTGTACCGAAACATCAAGCGCTGAGACCGGCTCATCGGCAATGATCAGGCTGGGGTTGAGCGCGATGGCCCGCGCAATGCCAATCCGCTGGCGCTGCCCGCCGGAAAACTCGTGCGGGTAGCGCTGCAAAAATTCCGGCGCCAGGCCGACCAGCGCCATCAACGCCTCCAGCCGCGCGGCAATTTTTGCGGCATCGCCGTAGCGGTGCACACGCAGCGGCTCGGCGATCAAATCTCCCACCCGCCGCCTTGGGTTCAGCGAGGCAAACGGGTCCTGAAACACCATCTGCATATCCGCACGTAAGGGCCGCAACATTGCCTCGCGCATGCGCGTGATATCGTGGCCTTTGAAAATCACATGCCCTGAGTCGACCTCGTAGAGCCGCAGCAGGCAGCGCCCAAGTGTGGATTTACCGCAGCCGCTCTCGCCCACCAAGCCGAGCGTCTCACCTTCATGGACCTCAAGCGAGATGTCCGAGAGCGCCTGCACCTGCTTGCGTCCGCCGCGCGCAAACCGGCTGCCGACATTGAAAATCTTGTGCAGGCTGCGCGCCTCTAACAACACCTCGCTCATCGCACGCCGGCCCGCCAGCACGCCACGTCGCGCCCTGCAACCATGGCCAATGCCGGCCGCGTGTCACACGCCGGCACCTCATGCGCGCAGCGCGGCGCGAAGGCGCAGCCCGGCGGCCGCTCGAACGGTGAGGGCGGCGCCCCTGGGATCGCCGGCAAACGTTTGAGCTTTGGCCCGTAGAGTTTTGGAATCGCGTCCAGCAGCCCCATGGTATAAGGGTGCTGCGGCGATTGAAAAATCTCCGCCGTGGCACCGGCCTCGGCCACCCGGCCGGCATACATCACCACCACCCGGTCCGCGACCCGCGCCACCACCCCCATATCATGCGTGATGAGCAACACCGAGGACCCGAAATCAGTGCGTAACTTCAACAGCAATTCCAAAATCTGCGCCTGCACGGTCACATCCAGCGCGGTGGTCGGCTCATCTGCGATCAACAAGGCCGGATCACAAGAGAGCGCCATCGCGATCATCACGCGCTGGCGCATGCCGCCCGATAATTGGTGCGGAAACCGGCCCGCCACGTCCCGCGGCGCCGCGATCCCCATCGCGCCCAGCAATTCTATCGCCCGCTTGCGCGCGGCGGACTTTGAAACATCTTGATGCACCCTGATCTGCTCGACGATCTGCGCCCCCACCGTATAAACCGGCGTCAGCGCCGTCATCGGGTCCTGAAAAATCATCGCAATGGCGCCGCCGCGCAAACGGCGCATCTCCTCGGCCGGCTGCGCCAGCAAATCCCGCCCCTGAAACCATATCTCGCCGGTCATCACCGCATTCGGGTCGGTAATCAGCCGCATGATCGACAATGCCGTGAGGCTCTTGCCCGAGCCGGATTCCCCCACCACGGATAATATCTCCCGCCGCGCCATCTGGAAGGACACACCCTCCACAATCGGCAGCACCCCGCGCGCGGTACGGAACGAGACGCAAAGATCCCGCATATCGAGCAAAGCCTCACTCATCGTGCATCGCGCGCCCGCGGGTCGATCACCACGTACAGCATATCGACAACCGTGTTGGCCACCACGATGAACACCGCGCCATACATCACCGCCGCCATGATAAATGGCAGGTCGAGATTCTGTAGCGCCTGATAGGTCAGCATCCCCACCCCCGGCAGGCTGCACACCACCTCAATCAACAGCGCGCCACCACCCACCAGCGCCCCAAAATCCAGCCCGAACATTGAGACGAGCGTGATCAAACTCATCCGCAGCGCATGCCGGAAAATAATCTGCCGCTCGCTCAACCCCTTGGCGCGCGCGGTGCGGATGTAATCCTCCCCCATCGCCTCCACCAAATTGGCCCGCAGCACCCGGCCATACAGCCCCACATAGGTCACCGCCAAAACCAGCCAGGGAATCACAAGGCTTTTGAACCAGCCTGCCGGATCGCTGGTCAGCGGCACATAACCCAGCGCCGGCACCCAGGAAAATAACCAGGTGTTATGAAACCGCGCCTGGGTCAGCAAATTCGCCACCTCGCCCAGCCAGAACACCGGCATCGAAACTCCCACCAGACTCAAAAACATCAGCACCCGGTCAATCCATTTGCCACGCTGCACCGCCGCGACCACACCGACAATGGTGGAGAGCACCAGCCAAATCACCGCCGCACCAAACACCAGCGATAACGTCACCGGAATCGCCTGCACCACCGCCGGCACCACCAGCTCACCCGGATTCACGAAAGAGGTGAGATCCTGCGTGATGAACAAATGCTTCATCATCAGAAAATATTGCACGGGCAGCGGTTGGTCCAACCCGAAACTATGCCGCACCGCCGCCAAAATCGCCGGCGTCGCACCCCGGCCGGCAATCCGCGCCGCGGGATCAGCCCCAGGGGTTGCGAAAAAGATCAAAAACACCAGCACCGAAATCGCCACCAGCACAAACACCATCTCGCCCAAACGGCGGAACAGGGCGATGATCATGGGATAGAGCCGCTGGCCGTTGCGTCCAGCATCACCCCTGCTCCCGCAGCTTCGCGCGCGGGTCGAACGCCTCGCGGATGCCGTCGCCGAGGAAGTTGAGGGCGACGACGGTCAGCATGATGGCGATGCCAGGGGCGATGGCGACCATCGGGCGGGTATAGAGCAAGCCTTCACCGTCCAGGATGATGGTGCCCCATGATGCCGCGGGCGGCTGCACGCCGATGGAGAGGAAGGAGAGTGCCGCTTCCGTCAGCATGTTCAACGCCATCATCAGCGGCGCAAACACGATGAGCGTGGTGGTGATGTTGGGCAGGATGTCTTTCCAGAGGATACGGCGGCGCGGCGTGCCGATGCAGCGCGCGGCCAGCACAAAATCGCTCTGTGCCAGGCTCAGCACCTGGCCGCGGATCGGCCGGGCGACATAGGGCACATATACCACGCCGATGATCGTCATCGGGATCAGCAGGGAGTTGGCGCTTACGGTGACCGGTCCGATTTTCAGCCCGCTGCTGATCAGCACGGCGGAGAGCGAGATCGCCAGCAGATAGACCGGGAACGCCCATAGCACGTCGAGCGCGCGGGCCAGCACGCGATCGACAATGCCGCCGGAAAAACCGGCGATGATGCCGACCAGCGCGGCAAGCACCAGGCAGATGATGGTGGCCCCGCCGGCGATGATGAGCGAGTTCTGCCCGCCATAGAGCAGGCGCGCCGCGACATCGCGGCCCTGATCGTCGGCGCCGAGGAAATATTGCGGCGCCCAGGTCGGGCCGATCGGCGTCACCCCAAACCCGGTCGCGGCACTTTGCATGATATCGACCGGCTGCCCGGCGAGGGTGATCGAGCCGTCCAGATTGGACGTGAACGGGTCGCTTTGCGCGACATCATGCGCATAGATCGGCGCCGCGGCGCAGGCCACCACGATCAGCACCAGCAGCGCCGCCGCCGCCATCGCCACTTTGTCACGCCATAATTTTCGTAAGGCGAGCGCCCACGGGCCGGCGGCCTGCACGTCTAATGCACCCAAACCTTGTCGAACAGCATCGTGTACTGGTCGCTATAGGTGTAGTTGCCAAGGCGGGTCGAGACAAAATCCAGAGTACGCGGGGTGAACATCGTCACCCATACGCTCGCATCCGTCGCCGCCTTGTCCACCGCCGCCCAGGCCGCGTTCGCCGCGGCCGGGTTGTTGATCGTCAGCGCGGCTGCGGCGGCCACCTTCGCGTCGTAATCCTTGTTGCAATATTCTGCGATGTTGACCGAGTTATCCGATCCGGGATGGATCTGCGCGCAGGTGAACAGCACGCGCAGAAAATCGGAAGGTGCCGGATAGTCATCGTACCATTGCGAGACGCTGATCTGCACGTTGTTCTTGGAATTCTGGATGTAGTTGAACTGGATGCTGGCCGAGAGCACATGCGTGGTCGCCACAAACCCAAGCCCGTTCAACACGCTGGCCAGATAGGTGCCGATGGCCGGGTCCACCCCGTAATCATCCACAATCACGGTCACCTTCTGGCCAATCTGCCCTGAGGCGGCCATCAGCGCCTTGGCCTTCGCCATGTCCGGCGCGCTCCATTTGGTGCCGGGGTTGAGCGTGTAGGGGCAATAGGGCTCATAGGCCGGGAATCCAGGCGGCAAAATCTGGCAATTCGGCACGGCGAGGTTGCGCCCGCCATAAATATTCACCGCCGCCTTGCGGTCGAACGCGTAGTTCACCGCAAGCCGCGCGTCCATATTGTTGAAGGGCGGGATATTCACGTTCATCGGCGCGTAGTAATCGGCAAAATCCGGCTCGATATGCAGCCGGCTGGTAAAGCGCGTGCCCATCTCCTGCAACCGGTCGGCCGGTGCCGGGTCGAACTTGTAGTCGTATTGGTTGTTCTCGATCGCGGTAATCTCGTTCTCGGTGGTGATCCCGAAGGTATAGTCGATCTCATCGACATAGCCGGTGGGCTGTGCCGCCGCGCTCCAGGGTTTGAAATATGGGTTGCGCTTCAGCACCAGGCCCTTTTGTGGATCGTAGCTGGTGATCACATAGGCGCCGGTGCCCGGTAGCGGAATCGTCCCCACGTCATGCGGCGGGCTGTCAGCGGGCACGATACTGGCGAAGGGAAACGCCATTTGGTCGAAAAACTCCGGGTCTGGCTTGACCAGATGGAACGTCACCGTGCCCGCCTTGTCATCCGCCACCACGCCGCCGGCCAGCGTGCAGCTCGCCGGTGTGGCGAGGCATTTATCCGCGCCGACAAAATCGGCGTACCAACTGCCCGCGTTGGGGTTATTCACCTTGAACAGCCGCTGCATGGTGGCGACCACGTCATCGGGTGTCACCGGCGCGCCGTTGGAGAATGTGATCCCAGGCCGCAGCGTGAACACATAGGTCAGCCCGCCATCCTGCGGCGTGGGCAGCGCGGTTGCGAGGTCGGGGACGATGTTCGTGCTGTCGGCACCGCCCGCCTTTTCAAAGGTCACCAGCCCGTCATAGCTGACCGCAAAAACCTGCGCATATTGCTGGGTGTAGTTCACCTGCGGATCGATCGTCCCGGCGGCGGAGACCGCCACCAGCTTTAAGGTGCCGCCCGCATGCGCGGCGAAATCAGGATCGGTTTGCGCGCCCGCTACGGATGCGAGCCCCAAGGACCCAAAGGCCGCCGCCGCTAAAAACCAATTCCGCATGATGGCTCCGCCTTACACGCTTTTATCATCGAGGAAGCATGCCAAAACCGCCATGCATGCCGCGCGCTCCTCGACATGCGGCATATGGCTCGAGTCGCCGAAAACATGCCAGCTCACGGTCTTAATGCCCTGCAGATAAGGCAGCACCACCGCCGGTGTCGCCTCGTCATAACGCCCCGATATCAACAATACCGGCACCTCGATCAGATGCAGCCGGTCCTCAATGCTCCAATCTTTCAGCGTGCCGATCACATGGAATTCGCTCGGCCCGTTCATGGTCATGTACACCGTCATGTCGGCGGCCAGCGCGTCGAAGGTGCGCTGCACCTCTGGCGGCATCGGCTGCACCCGGCACACATGGCGTGCGTAGAATTGCAACACCGCCTGCTCGTATTCTGGGCTGCTGGTCGTGCCCGCCGCCTCGTGGCGGGTCAGGGCCTCCTGCACATCCGGCGGCAACGCGGCGCGCAGCCGGTTGGCCTCCGCCACCCAGGTTTTCATGCTGGCCGGGCTGTCCGCGATCACCAGGCGCCGCAGCCCCGGCGGTTGCCTGGTGGCAAATTCGGCCCCCAGCATGCCGCCCCAGGATTGTCCGAACAGATCATAGGTTTTGAGTCCCAGATGCGCGATCAGATTGTTCAGCTCGTCGATGAAAAGCTGCACGGTCCAAAAATCGGCGCCGCGGTCCGGCAAATGGGTGGAGCGGCCATTGCCGAGCTGGTCGTAATGCACCACCGCGCGGCCGGTGGCCGCCATATCCTTCAGGGAGTCCACATAGTCATGCGTGCAGCCCGGCCCGCCATGCGCCACAATCAGCGGCGCTTTCGCACCGCCCAAATCCCCCGTCACCCGGTACCAGGTCCGATAGTCACCAAATGGCGCCAACCCCTCGACAATCTCCATGCGCGGCACATCCTCGTTGACAAGCTGCGACCATGGCAGCAAGAAACATACCAGCGTCCGGCGAAACATGGGGAGATTTGATCCACATCAACGCGCCGCCCGCCGGCGGGTGCCATCCAGCATCGGCCAGGAGGCACAAATGGACGTCAAATCCCTCATGACCACCCAAATCATCGCAGTCCGGCCGGACAACACCGTGGCGGATGCCGCGCGCATCATGCTCGCCAACCACCTCACCGGCCTGCCGGTGCAAGACGAGGCCGGTGATCTCGCCGGCATCATCACCGAGGGGGATTTGCTGCGCCGCGCCGAGCTTGGGACCGGCGGCAAACCGGCTGGCTGGCTCAAATCTCTGCTCATGCCGTCGGCTGACGCCGCGCGCTACACCGCCACCCATGGCCGCCATGTCGCCGAGGTGATGACCCGCCATCCCATCACGATTGCACCGGACGCCGATCTGCGGGAGGTCGCGGCGTTGATGGCCGATAAACGCATCCGGTGTCTGCCGGTGCTTGAAAATGGCCGCTTGGTGGGAATCATCAGCCGCACCGATCTGTTGAAAACCCTGGCCCGTAAACTGATCGAGACGCATACCGATCTGTCCGATGCAGGGATCGGCCGGTTCATCGAAACCGAGCTGGCGGCCGCCCCATGGGCGCCCAAATCCGGCATCAGGATCGCTGTGAAGGACCATGTGGTGAACATCGAAGGCACGATTTTCAGCGACGAGGAACGCCAGGCCGTCATCGTGATTGCCGAAAACGCCCCCGGCGTGAGCTTGGTGCAGGACCATTTGACCTTTGTGGACCCAAGCTCCGGCCTCGCCTTCCCGGTGGATTGAAAACGCCGGATGAGCAATAGGCAGTAAAAATGTTCTTTTTTGAAAAAAAGAACCAAAAAACTCCTGGTCCCATTGAGACAGGATTTTGCACCACCCCACACCAAATCACATAAAAGTTTTTTGCTTCTTGCGCCCCGATGACTGAGCGGCTTGCGCGCGCAAGTCTGAAGCGGGCCGCCAAAAACAGTTCAAAAAAGCCGTGCTTGCCGCTCTCCCCCTATCCCTCCCGCGCCGTGCTGATTATCCTCTCCAAGCCATATCTGGGAGAGCCGCGTGACTGACATCTGGCGCCAATCCGCCACCGAGCTTGCCGGGCATATCCGCGCCCGCCGGCTCTCCGCCGTGGAGGCCGCCAAGGCCGCCTTGGCCCGGCTGGAAGCGGTCAATCCGGCGATCAACGCGGTGGTGGAATACCGCCCAGATGATGTGCTGTCCCAGGCGGCGGTGGTGGACGCCGCCATCGCGCGCCATGAGGACCCCGGCCCGCTCGCCGGCGTACCGGTCACCATCAAAGTCAATTGCGATCAGGCCAGCTTCACCAGCACCAACGGCACCAGGCTGCAGGCGGAGAATGTGGCCGCCACCAACAGCCCGGTGGTTGATAATTTGCGCCGCGCCGGCGCCGTCATCCTCGGCCGCACCAACACGCCGGCCTTTTCCCTCCGCTGGTTCACCACCAACCTCGTGCATGGCGACACCAAAAATCCCCGCAACCCGGCCATCACGCCGGGCGGCAGCTCCGGTGGTGCCGCCGCGGCGCTTGCCGCCGGGATCGGCCATATCGCCCATGGCACGGATATCGCGGGCTCCATCCGCTACCCCGCCTATGCCTGCGGCGTGCATGGCCTGCGCCCCAGCCTTGGCCGGGTCGCGGCGTTCAACGCCAGCGTTGCCGAGCGCAGCATCGGCCCCCAGCTCACCGCGGTTTCCGGCCCGCTGGCGCGCACGATTGCCGATCTCCGTCTCAGCCTCGCCGCCATGGCGGCTGAGGATGTGCGCGACCCTTGGTGGGTGCCAGCCCCGCTGGAAGGGCCAGATTATCCGAAGCGCGCCGGGCTGGTGCTGCGCCCCGGCGGCCTCGCTATCGTGCCGGAGGTGGAAGCCGCTCTGCGGGACGCCGCCGCCCGGCTGCGCGACGCCGGCTGGCAGGTGGACGAACTGCCCGACCTTCCAGGCCTTGCCGAGGCGGCAGATTTACAAGCCCGGCTATGGGTGAGCGACGGCTACGCCTATTGGGAGGATCTGGTGAACCGCGACGGCGACCCGGCCGCGATCAATGCGATCGCCGGCATCAAGGCCTATATCGGCGAGCTTCCGCACGGCGATGTCGCCCATGTCCTCACCCGGCGCCTCACCCTCACCCGGGAGATCGCCATGATCCTGCAATCCTACCCGGTCATTCTGCTCCCGGTCTCCGGTGAATTGCCCTTCCCCTGGCAGCTCGACATGCAGGATTTCGCCCGCGTCTGGCGCGCCCAGCTGACCCAGATCGGCCTGGCCATCACCGGCCTGCCGGCGCTCAGCATTTCGACCGGCATGGCCGGCACAACGCCCGTCGGCGTGCAACTCTTAACTGCCCGCTTCCGGGAGGATATCTGCCTGGCCGCCGCCGAGGCGATCGAGGCACGCGGCACTCCAGCCTCACCGGTCGAGCCGGTTTCATGAGCAAGCCACTCGAATTTCCGCATTACACCACGGCCGAGCGCGCGGCAGACGCGGTCGTCCATATCATCGGCGTGCCGCTCGGCCTTGCCGCCGCCATTGCCTTTATGCAGCGCGTCGCCGGGCATGGTTTCGTGCTCACTTTGGTCAGCCTGGTCTATGCGTTCGGCCTGGTTGCCATGCTGGGCTCATCCGCCGCCTATCAGCTCTGCCCGGGCGGCGCGTTGAAAGAACGGCTGCGGCGGCTCGACCGCGCGATGATTTTTGTGATGATCGCGGGCACCTACACGCCGATCAGCGCAACCGTGCTGGCGGGCCGCTTTGGCGTGTCGCTCTGCGTGTTGCTGTGGTCGCTCGCGGCTGCGGGAATCTATCTTACCTTACGCTTCCCCCGCCGCTTTGAGCGCGCGATCCTGGCACTCTATTTGGCGATGGGCTGGATGATGCTGTTATTGATCGGCAATTGCTGGCGCCTGCTGCCCGGCTGGTTTTGGGCCCTCATCATCGCGGGCGGGATCAGCTACACGGTCGGCGCGGCGATCCAGAGCACAAGACTGAAATATCACAATCCGGTCTGGCACGCACTGGTCCTGCTGGCGGCATCCTTGCAATATGCCGCCATCAGCCTGCAGCTCACCGGCGGCTTGTTTTAAAATCGTTCACAATCTTTCGTTCTGTCCTCTAATTTACAGCTTGGCCGCAATAGACCATGACTGGGTTATCGTTTGGCTGACCCATCTGCTCAACCGTGGAAGGAGCGAGGCTGTAAGGTGCCGGGTACCGTTTCGTTCAACGCCGCCGCGGGTATGGCCGGTGGTCTCGAGCAAGTTTGGTGCCTCTCTGCAACCGGGCGGGTTCCGGAGGCGCTCGCACTCGGGCACCAATTGCAGCGCGCCGCAACCCAGGCGGGCGACCAGCCCGGCCGCGCCGCGTGCTGCCGCCTGCTGGCATTTTGCAGCCTGCAATCCGGGCTGATCGATGAGGGGCTGGACCAGGCGCGTACCGCCGGCCGGCTCTATCAAACGCTGAATGATTTGGCCGGTGAGGCCAATGCGCGCGCGCTCTATGCCTGGCTGCTGATGCAGCGCGCGGATTCCGATATCGCTTTGGACGAGGCGCTGCAGGCTCTGGCACTCGCCCGCCAGCAGCCGGACAAATTGACCCTGGGCTATGCGCTCAATGTCACCGGCATCGTGTATTGGCAGATCAAGCAGCCGGATAAGGCTTTGCCGTTCCTCGAGGAGTCGGTCGAGATCGCCCGGCAGTTGCACGATGATCTGCATATTGGCCGGTTCATGAGCAATCTCTCCGGCGCGCAGGCCGAGCTCGGCCTGGTGGCGCAGGAGCGCGGCGATATCAACGGTTTCAACACCTGGCTCCGCGCCGCGATCGCAACCGCGGAGGCGGCACTGGAGATCGCGCAAAGCATGCAGGACGTCTGGGGGGCGCGCGTGCTGCTTTGCAATCTCGCCGAATGTTTCTGCCAGATCGGCGATTTTACAAATGCGCAGCGTTACCTCGATGCGTTCGCGGAGACCTCAGGCCCGCTGCTGCCGCGCGAGGCGGTGCATCATCATTATACGCGCGGCCTGGTGTTCATGGGCATGGGGCGGCTTGGCGAGGCGATCGCCGCGTTCGAGGCCAGCCTCACCACCGAAAATGACGGCGATATCGAGCAGGCGGTGATGAGCACCCAGCAACTCGCCCACGCGCTGGAGGCGGCCGGCCGGCACCCGGAGGCGTTGGCCGCCTTCAAGCGCTATCACGCGCTCTATGTGCGACTCACCGAACAAGCGGTGCAACGCCGCGCGCGCATCGCCGCACTCGGCTTTGAGAACGACAAATTGCGCGCCCAGGCGGCGGCCGAGCAGCGCCGCGCCCAGATATTGGAGGATGAAAAGCTCAGCCTGCTGCGCGAGACCGAACGCCTGACCCGCACCGTGATGGAAGACGGGCTGACGATGCTGCCCAACCGCCGGCATCTGGAGGACGCGCTGTTCACCGCACTCGCGAGCGGCGAGCACTACGTGATCGGGATGATCGATGTCGATCATTTCAAGCAGATCAATGATTCGCACTCTCATCTCGCCGGTGACGAGGTGCTGCGGCAGATCGCGGTGATCCTGCGGCATTGCTGCCGGGAAAATGACCTGCCGGCACGCTATGGCGGCGAAGAATTTGCGGTTCTTCTGCGCCTCGCGGACCTGACCGCCGGCAAACGCATTTGCGAGCGGATCCGTGCCGCGATTGCAAGCCATAACTGGCTGGGTGAGCTGCAGATCCCGAAGGTGACAGTGAGCATCGGCATTGCCTCCAGCGGCGAGGCGACGACGCCGAACCGGGTTATGGAGCTGGCCGATAAACGGCTCTATCTCGCCAAGGCCATGGGCCGGAATCTGGTTGTCGATACCGATGCGTAGATAAGTAAGCGGTTACTTTTTTGAAAAAAAGTAACCAAAAAACTTTTTTACGACTTGAGCCCGTGCTGGTGAAACCAGCTTCGCCCCAAAGTCATAAAAGTTTTTTTGCTGCTTTTTTTTCAAAAAAAGCAGTGCTTGCCTTACTTCAACCGCTCATCCCACATGCGCGATGCTGGCCAGCATCACCGCCGCGAGCCGGTCCGGCGCGTCATCGGATGTCGCGTAGATTTTCGCCTCCACGCTGGATTGCCGCTTGCCGGATTTGATCACCACGGCTTTCGCGAGCAGTCCGGTACCTATCGCCGGGGCGAGGAATTGGATGGTGTAGGTCGCGGTGACCACATCCCGCGCGATGGTCGCCGTCGCCCAGGAGCAGGCGGTATCCCCCAGCGCGCCGACCACGCCGCCATGCGCAAAACCATGGTGTTGCAGCAGCTCCGGCCGCAAGCCAATCGCGATGTCGATTTCGCCGCGCGCCACCCGTATCAAATCAACTTTTAGCCAGGCATTGAACCCGTTGCCGGCCGAATGCGCGCGCAGGCGCGATTCGATCTCTTCCAACGCTGGCGGTGTATTACTCATCTGGACTCTCTGTTCATCAAGGTGTGGTCAAAATGAACGCCGCGACGGCCAGCGCCATCAGCGCGAGTGCTGGTAGCACTGGCGCCGGCGCCTCGTTATGCCGGGCTTCCGCCCGCGCGGCGGCAAGCAATGCGGAAGTGAGGATGAGATTGCCCGCCAGCACGACAAGCTTCGGCCAAATCCCGCGATCATGGATCGTATCATAGGCCAGCGCCAGATTGATCACGCCAAACCCAAGCATGGCAGAGCCAGCAATCCGCAGCAGCGCCAAAATCACCGCCTGCGTGCCGGCATCATAGCTCGACCAGTCCCGCCCGGCGGCAACCCGGTGATAGGGCATGAATTCACGCCGCGTGGCGTAGCGCGCACCGCCGAATAACAGCAGCGCGCCGAGCGCCGCCTGGCAAATGAGTCCGACGATCAGCATTGGCGCTCCCCATCAAGCAGTATTTGCGTTTTGCTGGACCCTAACGAATAGGGGAAGGGGCCGTCAATCAGGTCGCCCACGGTATCGATAGGCGGGCATTATTTTAAGGGTTTTATCGATCGGTATTACCTATTAAAACCCCCGTATGACCAAATCTCTCGCCGGCCTCTCTCTGCGTGACCTGGAATATGTCGAAGCCGTTGCCGAGCTGCAGCATTTCGGGCGCGCCGCCGAGCGTTGCAATGTCAGCCAGCCGGCGCTCTCCGAACAGGTCCGCAAGCTGGAGGCGCATCTCGGTGTCACGATTTTTGAGCGCACCAAACGCCGCGTCGCGGTCACCGCGCAAGGCCGGGTGCTGCTGCAACATATCGAACGCCTGCTCTCCGAAGCCCGCAACCTGCTGGCGCAAGGCGGGCAGGATGCCGGCCGCTTAAGCGGCGTGCTGCAACTTGGCGCGATCGAAACGCTCGGCCCCTATTATTTGCCGGGCCTGCTCAAATTATTGCGCGCGGCGCTGCCGGCAATCTCGCTCCGGCTGACGGAAAACCGCACCGCGGCCCTGGTGGAACGGCTGCGCCACGGCGCGCTCGATGTCATTCTCGCGGTGCTGGACGATGACATGGCAACCTTCTCCAGCGCTGCCGTTTTCCATGAGCCGTTCTGCCTCGCCCTCCCGCCAGGCCACCCGCTCGGCAGCTTGCCGCTGATCCGCCTGGAAAGCCTCCCAACCGCTGACCTGCTGCTGCTGGAAGAAGGCCACTGCCTGCGCGACCAGACACTCGCTCTCTGCGGCGGCGCGCCACACTCGACCCGCCACGCCACCAGCCTGGAAACCCTCTGGCATATGATCGCCGCCGGGGAGGGCTATTCCCTGCTCCCCGCCCTCGCGATCGCCGCCCGGCCGGACATGGCGGCCCAGGTGGAATGCCGCCGGCTGGACCAGCCCGCCGCCGGGCGACGCATCAGCCTGATCTGGCGCGCCAGCGACCCGCGCGAGCCGCAATTCCGCGAGCTGGCGGCGTTACTTGGCCGCCACGCCCCGGCCGGGCTGGATTAGCAAGCGGCCGTTTTGTCTCGAAGAAAAGCTCCCCAAAAGACCTTTCATTCCCCTGTGGCGTCACTGGTGGGATGGCTAAAACCCAAACGAATCAAAAGTTTTTTGGTTACTTTTTTTCAAAAAAGTAACCGCTTGCTCTCTCCCAGCCCCTCCCTGAACATCATTGCCGCCGGGCTCAGACCGCGCGCGGCGTGCCGCAGTAGCAAAAATTTCCGGTCGGGCAGCGGAAAATTCACGCTCGCCAGCAGCCCTGCCTCCAGGCTCGGGGCCGCCACGGAGGCGGAGAGCGCGGTGGCGCCCAGCCCGGCCTCCACCGCGCCGCGCACCGCCTCGTTCGAGGGCAATTCCAGCGCGATGGTGAGCAGGCCAGGTGCCACGCCGTACAGCGTGAGCGCCTGCTCGAATGCCGAGCGCGTGCCCGAGCCCGGCTCCCGCAACACCCAGGCGGTGGAGGTAAGGTCCGCGGCCGTCACCACCTGGCGGCTGGCCCAGGGATGGCTGGGTGCCACCAGGATCATCAACTGGTCGCGCGCGACGGCCTCAGCGATCAAATCGTTGTCCTCGATCGCGCCTTCAACAAACCCGAGCTCGGCGGTGCCGGCATGCACGGCCGCCGCCGCCTGCGCGGTGTTGCCGATGGTGAGCTGCACGGCGATGCCGGGGTGGTTTTTGCGGAACGCGGCCAAATGCCGGGGCAGCCAATAGCTGGCAATGGTCTGGCTGGCCTGAATCGTCAGCGTCCCGACGCTGCCGGCGGTAAGGCCGGCCAGCAACGCCTCGGCCCGCCCGGCTTCCGCCAGCACCGCCTGCGCCGCGGGCAAAAACTGCGCGCCAATTTCGGTCAGGCTGATGCCGCGGCCGATGCGATGGAACAATTGAGTGCCATGCCGGGCTTCCAGCGCTGCAATCGCAGCACTCACCGCTGACTGGCCAAGCCCCAGCGCCTCCGCCGCACGCGTGACATGCTGGCGGCCGGCAACGGCGGCAAAGATGCGAAGCTGTTCGAGGGTCACGATGCAAAATTGAACAGAAAAATTGTTTAAATCAACAAAAATAATCGGATATTATGTTTAATTTGGCGGGCTTACAAATGTTTTTATGGATATTCCGGTCACCACGGCAAAAAACACCGGCGCGCCATACCTGGCTCATACGGGGCTAAGGTCAGTTCCAGGGCTACTACCCGGCGTCGCGCTCTGCCTTGTCATCACAATGGTCGCCACCGCGCTGCAGCGCGCCGAAGCCGCTCTGTTCGGCCAAGCCTATCTGGAGGCACTGGTGCTGGCGATCCTGTTCGGTGTTGCCATCCGCGCCGCTTGGGCGCCCGGGGCGCGCTTTCAGCCCGGCATCCATGTGGCGGCAAAATTCCTGCTGGAGCTTGCGGTCGTGCTGCTCGGCGCCGCGGTCTCGGCACACAGCGTGGCGCGGCTGGGCCCAGGGCTGCTGCTCGGCATCGCCGGCCTCGTCATTGTCTCCATCCTGGCCAGCTACGGCATTTGCCGGGTGCTGAAACTCCCCGTCCGGCTTAGCCTGCTGGTCGCCTGCGGCAACTCAATCTGCGGTAATTCCGCCATCGCCGCCGTCGCCCCCGTCATCGGCGCGGATGGCGATGACATCGCCGCCTCAATCGCCTTCACCGCCGTGCTCGGCGTCATCACCGTGCTGCTGCTGCCACTTCTGGTGCCACTCCTGGCGCTCAGCCTCACACAATACGGCGTCCTTGCCGGGCTCACGGTTTACGCCGTGCCCCAGGTCCTGGCCGCCACCCTGCCGATCGGCGCACTCGCCAACCAAATCGGCACCATCGTCAAACTCGTCCGCGTGCTGATGCTGGGTCCGGTGGTGTTCGGGCTCGCTATGCTCACCTCAAAACTGCGCGAGCAAACCGACGAACCCGCACCCCACATCACTGCCGGGGGCCCAAAAAAACCAGGCATGCCGAAACTGCACCATATGGTGCCCTGGTTCATCATCGGCTTCCTCATCCTGCTCGCCGCCCGCGCCGCCGGCGCCATCCCGGCCGCCGCCCTCACCCCCACCAAAACCGCCGCCTCGCTGCTCACCACCATCTCCATGGCCGCGCTCGGCCTCGGCGTGGACATCCGCGCCGTCGCCCGCGCCGGCGCGCGCGTCACAACCGCCGTCACAGCCTCACTCCTGGCACTCGGGACCATGAGCCTGGGGCTGATTTGGGTGCTGGGCGTTAAGTAAGGCCAGGCGGCTTTGCCCCCTGGACCCCCATTGGGGCCGGGAGGCCCCAAACCCCATGAATAAGGCTCTGCCAGAGCTTTTACTTAATTCGGGGGGTCTGGGGCCTTACGGCCCCAGCTTGGTCCAGGGGCGGAGCCACTGGCCTTACTGACTCGCAGCGTCCAAAGCCGCCACAGCCTCAGGATCGAGTCTCAGCTTTGCGGCTGCGATGATGTCGCTGAGCTGTGCGGTGCTTGTGGCGCTGGCGATCGGCGCGGTGATTTCCGGGCGCTGGGTGAGCCATGCCAGCGCGATTTGCGCCGGTGTTGCGCGCAGCCGGGCGGCCTGGGTGTCCAGCGCGTCCAGCAGGGCGAAGCCTTTGGCTGTCAGGTATTTCGCCACGCCGCCGGCGCGGGCCTTGTTGGCGGCATCCTCTTTGGACCGGTATTTGCCGGTGAGGAAGCCGGAGGCGAGCGCAAAATAGTTGATCACGCCGATATTTTCGCGCAGGCAGAGCGGACCCAGCTCGTCCTCGAAGATCGCGCGTTCGGCGAGGTTGTAATGCGGCTGCAGCGATTCATAGCGCGGCAGGTTGTTGGCGGCGCTTACATCGAGCGCCTGTTGCAGCCGCGCTGCGGTGTAGTTGGAGGCGCCGATCGCGCGCACCTTGCCTTCGCGGATCAGCTCGGCGAAGGCCGCGAGGGTTTCCTCTAACGGTGTGTTTTCATCGTCCTTATGCGCCTGATAGAGGTCGATATAATCGGTCTGCAGCCGGATCAGCGAGGCTTCCACCGCGTATTTGATCCGCTTCGCCGAAAGCCCGGATTTCTCCGGGCCCAAATCCATGCCGACCTTGGTGGCGATGATGAGTTTATCGCGGTTTTTGCGCTCCTTCATCCAAACGCCGATGATCGCCTCGGATTCGCCGCCGGCATGGCCCGGCACCCAGCGCGAATAGGCGTCAGCCGTATCGATCGCGTTCAGCCCGGCATCGAGCAGCGCGTCGAGCAGCTTGAACGAGGTTGCGGTATCGGCGGTCCAGCCGAACACATTGCCGCCGAACATGATGGGCGGGAGATTAATGCCGGAGCGGCCGAGTGGCTTGGTGCGCATATTGTTAGAAACCTTCCAGGACGATTTTGCCGCGCACGCTGCTGGCTTCAACCGCCTCATGCGCGCGCCGTAAATTAAAGGCGTTGATGGCGCCGTAATTCGCCGTCATTGTGCTGATCAGCGTGCCGTGATCGACCAGATGCGCGATCGCTTCCAGCGTGCGGTGCTGCGCGGAGATGGTGGGGGTTTGCAGCGTGCCGCGGGTGAACATGTATTCGGTGTGCAGCGTGCCGGATTTTTTCATCAAGGCTGAAATATCAACCGGGCCGCCAACGGATTCGATCAGGCCGATCGCCCCCTCAGGCGCCAGCAGCTCGGTCAAATGCCGGAAATGTTCGCGCTGATGCGTGACGCAAAAAATATAGTCCGGCGCTGATAAATTCAGGTCGCGGAATTGTCCGGCGAGGTCCTGGCGGTGGTTGATGACATGGTGCGCGCCGAGTGATCGGCACCATTCCGCCGTCTCGGTGCGCGAGGCGGTGGCGACTATGGTGAGATCGGTGAGCTGTGCCGCGAGCTGGATCGCCATCGAGCCGACACCGCCAGCACCACCGACGATCAGCAGCGTGCCGCCATGTGCCTGGCCGCGCGGGACGCGGAAGCGGTCGAACAGCATCTCCCAGGCGGTCAGCGAAGTCAGCGGCAACGCCGCCGCCTCGGCGAATGTCAGCGATTTCGGTTTATGGCCGACGATGCGGTCATCGACCAGATGAAACTCCGCATTGGTGCCGGGCCGGGTGGGCACGCCGGCGTAAAACACCTCATCGCCGACCGCAAAATTCTGCACCTCGGGGCCGATGCCGCGCACGATGCCGGCGGCGTCGAACCCCAGCACCCGCGGTTCGCCCAAGGGCTCATTGCCGCGCCGCAGCTTGGTATCCACCGGGTTGACGGAGACGGCTTTGACCTCGACCAGCAGATCATGGTGGCGTGGCACCGGTGCTGGCAGCTCGATATCGATCAGCGCGTCAATGTCGGTAATCGGCTTGGCGTGGGTGAAGGCGACGGCTTTCATACGCGGAGTCTTTCTTCTTGTAGGTCAGTGTCTATGCCGCAGATATGTGCCGCACTACCCGATCCTCAATAGCGCCTGGCCGTTGGCGCCCAGCCATGCGCTGGCGGCATCGCGGTGCGGGGTCAGGGCGTCGGTCAGCGCCCAAAAGCTGCGGCCGTGATTCATATGGCGCAGATGCGCGACCTCATGGCCGACCACGTAATCCTGCACGAAATCCGGCGCGCAGATCAGCCGCCAGCAAAACGCCAGCGTACCATCCGGCGCGCAGGAGCCCCAGCGCGTGCGCGTATCCTTGATGCGGACGATTTTCGGCGTGAGGCCGGCGGGCCTGCCCTTCTCGGCCGCCAGCGCGGTCAGGCGCTGGCGGGCCAGGCGCTTGAGACAATCGGTCACCCGGCGGGGCAAAAATTCCGGCGCCCCGGTGACATAGATGCGCCCATCGGCGATCCACGCGCCGCCGGTGCCGCGCATCACGGGCGTGATCTCATGCGCGATGCCCGAGACCGGCACCAGCGCGCCGGGGCGGAAGGGCAGGGCGCCCGGCAGCTCCGCCAGCTTCTCCGCCACCCAGGCCTCGTGGGTTTGCAGCAATTGCAGCCCGGCCCGGCGGGAGGCGCGCGGCGGCAAGGTAATCACGATGCCACCTTGCGCGGCGTCGATCCGCAGCGAGATTTTGCGCGCCCGCTCGGAGCGCCGGAACGCCACTTGGGTGAGCGCGCCCTGCACGGGGATCAGCTCGGTGGTGAGTGCGCCGCTCATCGCGCCGCCGGCAATTCGCCGGGCCATGTAACCAGATGGTGCTCAAGCGGCCCGGCATCGCGCTCGCTCAAGGCCCGCCCGGCAACGCTCACCCCAGCCTCCATCACGCTCTCCGCTCGGCCGGAGAGCAAAGGGTGCCAGGGATATAAATCCTTGCCCTCATGCACCAGCCGGTAGGCGCAGCTCGGCGGCAGCCAATCCACGGTTCTCAGCTTTTTTGGCGTCAATTGCACGCAATCCGGCACTTTGCTGCGCCGCTTGGCGTAGTCCGAGCAGCGCGAATTGCGCAAATCCAGCAGCCGGCAGGCGACGTTGGTGAAACTCAGCTCTTCGGTGTCCTCGTCGCGCAATTTATGCAGGCAGCACCGCCCGCAGCCATCGCAGAGTGACTCCCACTCCGCCTTGGTCATCTCCGCCAACGTCTTCGTCCGCCAGAATCCCATGCTCCCCAGTGTAGCGCGTTCTCGCCCCAAGGCCAGTGGGAGATTATTTATAAAGCGCCTTCGGCCAGCGCCGGTGCAGCCACAGCCATGCGCCCGGCGTTTCACGGATCCATCCTTCCAGCGTCTGGTTCATCAGCGTGGTCAGGCTGAGCGTATCCGCCTCTTTGTTCCCCGTGTTTGGCAGCAGGAGCGGCGGATCAAAAATAACCTGGAGCCGCGCCGGGGCGATGCGGATAACATGCACGGGAAACACCGGGCAGCGGAATTTAAGCGCGAAACTGGCCAGCGCCGGCGCGGTCATGGCGGGAATGCCAAACAAAGGCGCGCTGATGCCGTTATCGAGCTTCTGGTCCACCAGCATGCCCAAATGGCCGCCGCGCATCATATGCGCATAGGCCGCGCGCGCGCCGGCGCCGCCTTTGGCAAACATCGTGACTTTCCGGTTGAAATTCGCCTCCCGCAGTTTCAGGATCATCTCATCCACCAAAGGGTTGCTGGCGGCGCGGTACATGAACCCGATATCAACCCCGCGCGCAAAGGCGGCCGGCGGAATGATCTCCCAGTTCGCGATATGCCCAGTGAAGAAGATCGAGGGGCCGCCTTGGCCAAGCGCCGGGGCGACGTTCTCCTCCCAGCCTC
>Ga0116231_10004925_pt1 | contig 26734 bp, 17 predicted proteins | sample S1TSphgellanicum_2_FD_89695 | JGI IMG/M metagenome (GOLD analysis project Ga0116231, IMG submission 89695) | Host-associated microbial communities from peat moss isolated from Minnesota, USA - S1T2_Fd - Sphagnum magellanicum MG | ecosystem: Host-associated > Plants > Peat moss > Unclassified... | reverse complement strand
TGGGTGGGAGGCATTTAGTTTTTTTTCTTGGGGAGGGGGGTGTGGGGGGTGGGGATTGTTTTTTTTTGGCATGTTCCCAATGTGTTCACTAAGACATTCCCACCTCATTTTTTATCCCATATTGTTTGGCCATGGTTCAACTTCCATTTACACTTAAATTGGGAAGGCATTGACAAAAGGTAAGTTTTGTCCCTGATTCTATCTTGGGGGAGGATAGCATATTTAGGCTTCTATGTTTTGGAGTACCCCATATTCCCAAAATATTGGTGATGGGTCAATGGAATGATTCCTTGTACAGTTTTCTTTTTTTAATTGGGTGCACACCTCCTTGCTAATGAATAGAAGCATGAATCCTTGCCCTAAGGTTTAAATAAACCTCAAAATAATGAAATTAATTTTTGTGAAAATACGAAGTTGACATGTTGAAAATCATCATAATTATCATAGGGCACACTCCGAATAATTTCATTAGTCAAGTGACAATATCATAGTTGATCATGAAAATAATAACAATTTCAAAATTATAAAACTATTTTTATTTTATTTTTGTCAATTTGGAAACTAACCTTAGGCAACAATAAATACCCCTCACTTAATGAAGGTCAATATCCATTGAAATGCATAATGGCAAGTTTATGGAGAATGGGAAAAAATGGAAAAATTATCTACCAAGCATAAGTCAATTGAATTATCATCAAAAAGATTCCCAACACTCCTTCCATTGTCAATCAAAATTTTACCTAGAAATAAGTTCATATGTGTTAATGAATCTTCTCCAAATTTGGAATACTCTCTTGCATTTCGTTAATAAGTGTTGAATGTATTCACATAGACTACAATGACCCAATTGGTCAATTTGAACTTTCTTCATGCATCAACTGATAATCCTTTAGACAACATCCACCACAACATAGTAGAATTTTTCCTTGGGAGGCATGAGTTGTTAGAACATAACAAAGATTTTTTAATTTAATGTGAAATTATGTTAGAGATTTATAGACTTGTTATCTTAAAGTCACAATTCAATCCAAGCCATGTTTGGGGTGTAAAAAAAAATGTCTTGCAAAATAATCCAATGGAACTCTCTATTGGACATGTCCTTAAAACTTAATGACTCATTCATTTTATTTTTTAAATTAATAAATACATATATTACTAAAGTAATATTCTATGCAAACCCATTTTGAATTTGAAAAAGTTTAAAGATTTTCAATAAATCTAAAAAAAAAAAAAAAAAAAACAATGTTCACTTTGGTGAAAAAGGGTTCAAGCCCATGTGGGCTGGTTAGCAAGCATGCTTACGAAAGCATGAACCATTTTTTTAGTCTTCAAATAGATACCCATGGAATTATTGTTAACCCATAATTGAGTCACATATGTGACACAATTATTGTCAATTTAATTCACTACCATTGACTTCTTTATCTAAATGTAAATTGATAATTGTTTTATCATTTCCATGTATGAAGGCATTGCATCCCCAACTAAACCTTAATTGTCTTCTAATTGACCTTATATTATGTGGATGTGCACTTATGAAAGTTAAGGTTATTTCCATTTCTTTCAATATTGACATGTTTCCAACAATTTTGACCACATTCCTCTCAATAATCACACTCCCAATAATCATCACGAAAATGGCTTGTGTGTGAAGATAAAACTTGAGCTTTGAACTTGTAGCTTAAAGCTTAATGTGATTTTAATTCACTTACATGGATGAATGTATTGATAGATGAATTTTTTGTATATGATTTTGGATTAAATAAATAATTGAATAAAATTCATTCATGATTGGAAGATAAATAAATGAAAAAAAAATTATATCCATCTTCATTTTTTGTCCAAATTTTAATATTTCAAACTTGAATGTCATTTAATAATGATGGATAATGTGACTATAGGAGAAAATATGATGATGGGACCAAAATTTTTTTTTAATTGTTTAAAAAATCAACAATGTTAAGCGATTGAAAAAATATTGTCTTGGGTTAAGTATTAAACAACCCCCCTCACATTGTTGTTAACAACATTATACATGTACTTTGTGAAAAATTAGTGCACCTTCAAAATAAATAATTATTAAAAACAACCCCATTGTCATTTATGATAATAAGTTGTTTGAAAAAAACTAATTAAGGTGCCTAAAATTGAATTTAGTTTATTTTTTCAAATCATTATCATTAATGAGAATAAGTAGTTTAAATATATCTAAAGCATTCGAAACTCATCATTGTCAACAACACTAATTAGATTTGACACGAATTGTGACACCCTCAAAAAAGAATGAAAACAAAGTTCCCCATTATCATCCACAACATTTATAAATAGGTTTGAAGGGAATTGTAGCACCTTTGGAAAGGAAAAGAAAACCCAATGTCGTTAACAACATTGGGTTAATCTGCCTTAGATAAATAAATAAAATTATATGTATGTTAATTTTTATAAAAAAACAATGACCATGGGGTGGATGTTAACATGATAATATTAAAATAGTTAAGACATATTGAAAATAATGGCATTTTAAACCATAGCCACCAAATACATTTATATTTTACATTATATTATTCAACAAATGTTATATTATATATAATTAAATTGTGTTTCATGAAGTCCTAGTTAATTAAAATTAGGGGAAAAAATTTGTTGATAAGAATTTAATGATTAAATAAAACATTCATCCATAATTTTGATGGAAATTCTATATTAAAAACATGTAAATTCAAAAAAAATCATCCATACATTAGATGAATGAAAAAATTCATTCATCCATAATGAAGATGAATGTTTACATTCATCAACATGTTTGTTTTTAAGTTTATTTGTATAACATTCATTTTGTGGTTAAATTATTGAGTTTTATTTGCTTGTGTATAGGGGAAAAGACATTTACCATCCCAAGTTCCAATTTTATGTTTTAGGTTCAAGCTTTAGGTTCATGCAACAACTTGTGTCACGACTTTAACTTTGGGCTCATTACCAAAACAAATGCATGGAAAGGTGCGGGTCAAAAGTGCAACCCAGGAGTCACATTGGCACTCCTAGGAATGTGAAGGGGTGTGTGAAGGAATGAACCCACACACTCCCAAATGGACTCCTACTTTGAGAGTTAAAATCCTTATGGAGTCCTGAATTTTCAAAGTGATTTCAAGGTTCAAAACCCATTTGATTGAAAACTTCCTTATGACATTGAAAAGCTCTTGAAATTTAAATGTTTAAAATGGGCTTGTATGATCCATTTGAGTACTTAAAACACAAGTTATGGCCGAGAAAAAGGCTGTGAATCAAAGTATCAATTTAACCCCCAACCATTAAAAGTCAAGAATTGTCCTAAAATACATGCGTGCAAGTGGCCTGCCACATGTCATTGGAAAGATCTTGACAAAAGTTATAATTTTATTTTAGACCTCACTTCAATCGAAAGTTTGCACAAGAAGTTATGGGCCTCCAAAGTGACAATAGTCCCAATTTCAAGAATTTCGAGACTCTCGATTTAATGATATAGGATAGTGGATTAAACCAACAATTTTGTTAATTGGTTTCATTGCACCCACAAATTTTTTAATTCGTTCCTTAATCCCATTGATCACATAATTGTTCATGTTTCCAACCATTTAAGCCCACCCAAAGAACAAATTTTTTCATGTTACCTTGAAATGAATTGTCCTCCGTGTGTGGCATTTACGTAATTTTTTGAACAAACTGAATGTATGTCATAAGAAATTCTCACAATTTAACTAACTTAATTGCCAACAAATGTTTAAAGGCAAAAGAATCATTTTTATTCAATTTTAGATTTGTGAATTCCACAAATGTCAATAAAACTTTAACCCACGACTATAAAATGGCAATTATTTATTTGTTAGTACATGAACCTACAAAATGAAAGTAATTAATCTTGTTACTTCTAACACTACTCAAGCTTTCTCCCACACTTTAAAATAACATAAATGAGACCCCATCATCACCAAGATCTTTTCAGTAATGAAAGCCAACTGTGTTTGGCACCAATACAATATGATTTTAAGGAAGACACAAAAAGAAATTATGTTTAATAAATGTCAGGAAATGTATGCGCGTGCAACATTTTGGTATGAAAAAGTGTTATCCATTTTTTTAGCACTAACATCTATGAAACGCCTTATCATGCATTTAATTCCTACACAAAACATATTTAAGATTTAATAAGAAGTGAACATATGAAGAGCCAAAAATAGTCACTTATAAATGGGTTTGTTTTGGAAATGTCTTTGGTCTAATCCTCCTTGTAGAAATAGGAAGTTTCAATATTAATTTCCATTAACTTCCTTTGATTCACAATTGCAAAAATTGATAATTTCTTGGCAAAACAACAAATTGATATCCTTCAATGGTTGTGATGGTGACAATTTCTTAAAAGGAAACTATGTCCAACAAGCATAACTCTCTACTTTCTTCTAGCATCCATGCAACATATAATTGCTAAAGTAAAAATAAACTTGAATATAGATAAAAGGAGTAATTTCTGACCTAATTTCTCCAGTTCTTTGTGCCAATCTCAACTAATATACCACTCATTATGATTTAATCTTGGTTTGTGTAAGGGACAAGGATCGTTCTTGTACCTATACATAAGAGTTCACAAACATAGCCATGGATGGAAAAACAATTGAAAAGTGCATCATGTAAAGTTTTTTGCTTGGACCTCCATAACATTAAAAGTTACAATTTACTATCATTCAAAAGATCAAAGCTAGCCAAGAAGAACATCAACAGAATGCAAATGTTTTGGCGCCACAAACTCAATAACAAAAATTGTGTTTCATTTTTTTTCATCAACAATCCAATGGCAATAAAATCTTAAATTTCATATGACATCATTTACTAGTTTACATAAGTTGCCCAAGGATTTTGGCATGTGGCTATCTCTAAACACATATCAACATTTATTCTATAAACATATGTAATATGTTTTTAGTTAGGGTTTAGGGAACAACAATTTAGGTAAAATTGTTTAGGTGATTGAGGATTCACTTTGGCATATGTCTTGTTGTAATCAAGGAAATGGTATCAAGTAAATATGTTATATCTATTTGTTTATTTCTTTCAAAAATGAAAAATGGTTTTTAATTCTATTAATTATTTTATGCAAAAGTGATTTAAAATTTTTAGAAGGAGAGGTTAAAGAAAAGCTTGCAAATGAGAAAGACCCTAGATGTTTTATAAAAAAGGACAAGGCATTAGAATCTTGACAATGATGTTAATCTTTAATCTTTTTCTTCTACCCAACTTGTTCCTTGTAAGTCACCTAATCTTAGATGAATTCACATCACATGCATGTTCCTATTTTTAGTGCAAATAAATCACATGGGTAAAACTTTGGTGCACACATTTTGTTATCCAGTTGTGGAAACCATTTGAGGTTTTTCCCTAGCACCACAAGGTGTTTTCTTACCATTGTCATAAATTTTTATTACAAAATTTTAAGTATTCAGTTTAATTTGTGACCATTTTTTCTATCTACTTCATTTTTGTGTTCTATTTTTCTCAAGTGTAAATTGATGTCCTAGACTTCAATCTTGTATGAGTGAATTCAAATTGATATGTCAAAGTGTAGCAAGCTCATGGATCATCTCATGTGACATATCTATCAATTGAAATTGTGTGTTATAGATGGTGTTGTGTTTAGTGGTACATATTTTTTGCCATGCTAAGAAGGATGCAACCCTTGGCAAGGTCTTTATTATCACCTTTTGATATTTAATTAATATATGAATTGATTATATTTATATTATGGTTAAAATATAATTATTACCAACCTGCTTATTATTTTCCCCTACAATATAAGCTAAACATTTCTTGGAAGTTATGGGGCCAATTTGACCAAACATTGGCCATCTTGATTGACCCCATTTTTTTTGTCCCTTTCAATTAGATGTCCATATTGGCATTTGGGAAAAACAGGTCACCTTAGTTAAAAAAACAATTTTTTGTCAAGGCTCGAGCTTTTACTCAAGATGGACATCCCTTCTAATTAATGCAAACACTTTAACCAAGTTGAACCTTGTGAAAAACTATTTGTTTTTTATTGATCATGAACTTTTAAAATATATATATTATACCAAGTAATTTGCAATGGTAGGAAGAAACATAAACATTAAAAGAGGACATGGTGTGTGAACTAATTAATGCCAAAGGTCATGTGATGGCAACTTGCCCCATTGACAATTATTTATATAAACTTGGAAAAACAATGCATGTTTCATCCATTACTATTTTAGTTACATCTAAGCTAGAAAACAAATTGAATTATGGCATCATAGGCTATGCCATATTAATGAAAGGTGTTACAATAATTGCATCTAATGTCTATACAATTAGGTGTTTTCTAATGTCCAGCAAGTGCATGTGTGCAAATCATGTATTATTAAAAAATAACAAAAATCAAATTTGTTAAGAATGGAAGTAAACTTGAACATTTGGGGATTGTACATTTTGATATTTTCGGTCAACTCAATGCAAAATTTATGCATTCTAGATGCAATTTTTTTCTAAATTTCATTGATGATTCCTCTTGATTCATTGCAATGTATTCATTGAAACATAAATCATATGCCTTTGAAAATTTTAAACATCACAAACTACAAGTGGAGAGTTAGACATGGAGAAATATTCAATGTTAATATATGATTAAAAAAAATTCAAATCCAATGAATTTGATTAATATTAAAAAGATCATGAATAATATTACAATTTAGAATACTTGACATTCCATCACAAAATGGAGTTTTGAAACAAAAAAATTGTACTTTAATTTGACTTTCCAACCCATTTTGGGATGAAACTTTGGATTGCAAGACAAGAGCCCTATTAAAGGTCTTTCAAATGGCATAAGTATGATTAAAGCTTGAAGTAAATAAAACCGTGTCTATTCGAGAGCAAAACTTTTGTAATAATTAAAAAAACCATTGACAAAAATTAGACCATCATATTACGGTGTGCATTTTTCTTGGATATAGCAAAGAAAACAAGGCTTATAGGTTGATGTGGAAACATGTTTACTCTAATCATAATATTGCATGATGTCATTTTTTAAAAATGAATAATCAAAACCCAAGTATGTGAGTGATACATTTGAAACTTGCATTTTTTATCCTAATTTCTTTAGAAAACATAGTTGGACTCAAGGACACATGATTCAAGTGTAATGGCATTAACCATTCAAACTTCAATACCAATCCACTCATGTCTTCAATTTTACAACTTAATATTCTAACTATTCCACAATTTGGCAAAGACAACATTGATCATAACATGTAATAATTACATATCAACCTATACATAGTGTAATAGTGGTTCCTAGTTTTTAGGAATTTCAATATGAAACTCCTTCATAATGTGCAAATCTAGTTCCAACTTTAAACAAGTTGGACATGTTCAAACAACTACAAAGATACTTCATAAAATTGGATTACAAAAAAAATCTTTTGTAAATGCAAATTTGTTTTAAAGAGTTTTGAATTAAACTAATTGAAACTATTACCCAATCTAACAAAATTTGCAAAAAAAACACCATAAACCAATGGTGGCACATTCCACTATCAACATTCCCCTTTCACCATGTAAGAATCATTGTAAAGCATAAATGCTAAGGAGTGGGATTAAAAAACATATATATATATATAGAAGAATAACATAATTGGACTTTAACAACTTTACCACAATGCATGGTAAAAGGCTATAAGTTCCAAATGAATTTCCAAAGTTAACTTTAATGCTCAAGGCGATGTTGAGAAATATAAAACAAGATTGGTGAACAAAACATTTTCCCAAATTATTGACATTGATTACACGATACATTTTCACCTATTGTGAAAGTCTATTCCAAAATTTAAGTTATATTAGCACTAGCAACCCAATATGACTTAGTTCAATTCATTAGTTGAATATAAAGATAATATTCTTGAAGGGCATTTTGAAGGAGGGTTATGTGGAAATTCCAAAATGAGTTCAAATATTTAAAAACCCTAATCTTGTTTTCAGATTTCACAAGTTTGTTTATGGACTTTGCCAATCAAATTGAGCATGTTATTAACAATAATTGGACGATTATCAATTGGTAAATTCATAAGTGTACAACAAATTTTAATGCTTATATTAAAAAAATGACCACATATTTTGTTATAATTGCAATACATCTTGAAGACACAATTGTTGCAAACAACAGTTTGGGACTTGTCTCCAACATTGAAACCGATTAACAAAGGTGTATGACATGACCTTACTTGATGATATTCAATTCATATTTGAAATTATAAGAAACTAAAAAAAGTTGATATTTTTAACTTAAGAAAAATATCCAACTTGAGAGTTGTCAATCGTTATAACATGAACATTGTAACATGATTAACACCCTCTCGAAAGTTGGCATTCAGTTATCCATATATATTAGACAATCACAAACCGAATAGGGAAAGGTACTTGTCATGAACAAAGTTCTTTATTCATAAGCCATGGGTAGCCTAATGCATGCAATTGTGCATATACACCTTGATATCATTGCTATATTTCTATTGGTTACTTAAATCAAAATTTGAATAAACCGTGCCAACACCATTAACGAGTTATTACTTGAGTGTTTTGCTACACATAAATCATACCACTCACATTCATATTAAGTATTATTGAAAGTCTAAACAAGCTACATTTTGATATGATGTTGATTATAGAATTATATTGACACATATCGTTTTACCTCAAGATATTGTTTCTTCGTAGATAAAAGAAAGTTAATTTTGGCAAGTAAGAAAAAATGAACTATAATCATTTCCAACACTTAATTAGAATATATGGTGTTTTCCAAAGCTATTACAAAAGTTATTCAATTTAGAATATTGATCCAAAATTTGAAATTTATACAAAAATATTTACAAAATTTTATCAAGATATTAAAAATGTTATTGCACTTATTGCATTACTAGAAACCGTATCATATGTAATTAATCATTTTGCAATTGGTTGTCATTTACAAAGTAATTAGTCATGCTTGTAACTACAAAATTGGCAATATATAATTTTTGGGTTATTTGATTGTGTGCAATTAACATGCAACTTATGGTGTACAAAAAATGAACATGCTTCGTAAAAATAATGGCCTAAGTTAATATACCCAATATATTTACTTTGGTTAATATATTATTTATGCTACTTATAAATATGCCTATGCTAGTATACTTAACCGAGGCTAGTATAACAAAATATTGTAGGTATAATGTTTATATATATAGCTTAGTATAGTATGATACCATTATATATGCTTAAACTTAATCTAAGTTAGTGTCCTTAATATATGTAGGCTAGTATATAAACCTAGTGCTAGTAAACGACATTAATTAACTTACCCTACCCTATTTCACCTCAGGTATTATCCCAATGGGGACATTCCGTATAAAATTTACAAAATATGTGAGGTGAAAATATAAGGTATTCATTAATCCCCCCAAAATATATATATATATATATATATATGGTGGTTTAAATATGTGCATATTAAATAATTAAATAATAATAGGGCAAGGAAAAACAAGGTGAAAATTTATTTAATACCTTTGGATAATACCTTGTTGACACACATAGTTTTTAAATTTCAACATTTAATGTCCCCCTTGGGGTACTATTAAGAATTAATTATAATAATAATGATAATGATGATGATGATATATATAGGTTAAACTATCTTTATATTAGCTATATATAAAATAATTATAATACAATAATATATATTAATGTCAATACATAGTTCAAAATATTATTTATTATTGTTTATCATTACCTATAGTATTTAATATAATTAGTAGGTAAACTATGTTAATATAAAATTTAACTAATAAATAATAGTTGTAATTAAATTACAACTAAGATGCAACTAAGAAAAATTTAAGGCATTTTGAGGTTTTATAAATTGTTGTTCCTTTTGGCAATTTTAGTGTTGTTCAAGTTGTGCAAACTAACAACAATGAATTGAGTTGAAGAGAAAAGAAAAAAAAACTTTCTAATGCACACAAGCAAAAGGTATGTGAACGTGCCAAGAAAATAAAAAACCTTAATTAGAAAAACATAGTTGACAAGATACACAAGCTAATAGTTGAGGAACTCAAATTCAATGTAAATTGTCACATTAAAACTTGGGCAAAAATCACACGTTCTTCAATTTTAATAATGCATAGTAAAGCTTAAAATAACCCATGTAGAAAATTTAAACAATTGGCACCTTTATTCTAACATAAAAGGCTATTTTGTAAGTTTTTTTTGCCTATAGTCACAATCTTGTAAACGTTTATATGGAATGTAACTATACATGTTTTAATCACAATTGTTAGTGTCACAAAAAAAGTGGTCACCAAGGGCATGATTATAAAGGGGGTTTATTGTAATTACATGCATTAGAAGTATTAGAAAATAATGACATTTGGGGCCAACAAAAGAGGTTTAACCCTAAAGGTTATGCCAAAAATAAAATAGGATCATCCCAAATTATTTATCTACTTATTTACTTACCTAACTTAGGCTAGTTCCTAACCATTTAATTTAGGCCTACCTACCTAAGCTCAACTACCTACCGATTTACCTAAGAACCATGTGTCAACATCGTATGCTACAATCTAAATTAATTTAAATGCATATCAAAATAAGTTAAAAATTGCTATGTATCACTAAATAATTGATTGAAATTATAGACACGTATCACAATACAAAAGAGGTTCATTTTAGTTGCGCATAATTACATCTCAAATTGTATTCAATGTGTTTCAACAATATTGATAACAACTAATAGATTAACCAAGAAATTGAGTAAAACAAAACCTACTTATTGCATGAACAAGCTTCAATTTATTGATCAACTTGAACACCACAAATGTTCAACATCCTCCAACCAAAAGCAAAAGGAGAATATTATGAATAGTTATTGATTTGTTGCATAAAGTCTCAGCTTTTCAACCCAACAAAGAATCAAAACACACCAACTCAATAGAGCAAAAACCCGTAACAAAAACAAAAATTGACTATGTTAGAATATAGAAAACATGAGTGTTAGAACAAGGAGAACATGTTAACCCTCCCCCTCCTACATTTCATGATTCATATTTGTTTAGGTTGATGATAACTTTGGCCTTGTGCTTAATGAGGGGTAAAACCCAGATGGTGAGGGACATTCCCAAAGTGAGAGGCCTAAAAATGCGGGGTCTCATCCTAGGACCCTTATTTTGCAAATTCTTGCACCTTGGGGCTTTTTCCTACACAAAAGCCTCTTTAAGCAAGGGTAAAAAAGAAGGCAAGTAATGAACGAGTAGGATTGAAGGCGTGTATGAAGGAAACATGCTAAGTCTTAAGGTATGTTTGAACTACCCACACAAATAAACACTAATAAAAAAAGACAAACATCAACAATTTAATCATATAAACAAGAAATTTCCCTAAAAGTCATTTGATAAAAACATAAAAACATAAATGATTTGTATATGAAATTGCATGTAAAGTTTCAAATTTATCTAGTGTATTTGGATAGCACGTTTTAAAGCACCTCCAAGAGACACCATGGCCTCCCATTCTCAAGAAGGGTTCTATTGTCCCACATAAGCATCTTCCAAGTTTAGGGTGGTGTTTCCTATTTTCCTTGTAGGGATATTTTGTTTTAAACTAATCTTGCCTTTTGCTAAGGAAATTTCTTGCATGATCTCATTTGTTGAAAGATAATTTTTAAAAAACTGATTCTTCATCAAGGGTGAAGGGCATTAGCAAAAGAAGGGCCTCCACTCACCAATCACCTTGTGTGGGCCCTTCTGGTAATGCCCTTGACTGAGGACCTTACCCTGCAAATAACATATGTCTTTTGATATCCAAATAGGTGTGTAGTGTAAGGACGGTAGGTAGTTAAGGTCTTTTTCCATTAGGCTGCTCTGATCATATGTACACTTAGCACGGAGCATGCTGAGATCACATCAGCTTAATGAAAAGCCAGTGAAATAAGGCCTTGTTTGTTGCATGTTGTGATCACAACAACCTAATGGAAAGCCACTTAAATGGGTGCTCGTTTCTTGTGACATGGACATGTACTTTTCGTCGGCGAGTTGCAACTGAGTTAAAAAATTTGTAATTAATCAATGTTAAAAACTTTGGGAACATTTTCGTATGTAGGGAACTTTCTAGGGAATTTCAAAAGAACATATGTTCTCATGAGGAAAATGACAGATGTGATTTTCTGGGAATCATAGTTTGATTCTCAACTTTGCATTTGGTCAATGCTTGACTGGTAGAGCTACTGTTGTGAGACGATTGTAATTATATGGATTTTACAAAGGAAACAAAACGCAACCCTGGCAAGAGATTGGGGTGGAACGTTTTGGTGTGCACCACTTTGAGAGCTTCGCGTTTTGTGTGTGTTTTTGTATCGCGGCAAATTGGCGATGGCCAACAGAATGCTGCCACTCAGCTTGTCTTCGCATAGCTGCTGCATCTCCGTCGCTCCTTTCAACTGTCCCAAGCAGTACAATGGAGTGTTTGTCAGCAGAGTAACAGCAGTAGCGGCAGCAGCCTGGTCCAAATCCGACTTCTTGGCTTCTCCTCAAGGCACAACCACTGTCTGGAAGCAAGGCGGGCTTGGAAAAGGTTTGGAGTTAAAGAAAGGAATGAAGGATGGGAGGAGAGGGAGGTCTGTGAGAGTGGCTGTGATCCGGGATTCGTCGGTGAGAATCACCTGCTTCTTCTTCTTCTTCTTCTTCCTTTTTTCTGCACTCTGCTTCTGATAGTTTGCGTCGTGTCGAGCCATCCATAGCTTGGTGATTTTGAGTTTCTGGACTCCTTGCAAAGTGGTTGTGGCTTCAGAGCTTTGGACCAGATGTTTTCCGCATAATAATCAAACTGGTTAGAATGGAAGACATCGACAGAATCAGATGTCGCTACGTATTCAGACCCCAGCTACAAAATGCAGGTCACTAGGTTAAGATCTTAGGGTTCTGAAATGAAGAACCCTAAGCGGGTTTTGTATGTCCTTTTGCGACAGTTGCCGTGATCACATTGCCCATAGCTGTGATGATAGGAATTTTGTCCATCTATAAGAAAAAAGCAGTGGCTTTAAAAGATGAAGAGACACGCAACCCTCACATGTCATTCAGATTCATCATCAGTGGCAGTTTTGATTTCAGCTGCATTGTATTGGCCATCTTCACAGACTTATCTTCCTGTGTGCAAATGCTTGTTTACTGAGATGGCACTGAATGCAGGGTGGTTCAGAGAGAACATATGTGATGGTCAAGCCAGATGGTGTACAACGAGGCCTGGTAAGTGCTGCAATCTGTGACCACAGCAATCCTGGTTGTGGATACAGATCCATATTCGCCATTCCTTGTTTAGTAGAAAGAAAGCTCACGAGTTCTCTTCTTGGCAGGTTGGTGAGATCATCTCAAGGTTTGAGCGCAAAGGGTTTGTTCTGAAAGGATTGAAGCTTTGGCAGACACCTGAAGAGCTTGCACAGGTAAGTCCTGATGAAAGTGATCAACATCTATTTCCAATATGTTCATCACATAAGCCTCGACAGCTTCCGCATGTTGGATGGTGTCCCTGATTTGGAGACTTTGGGAGGGATTGCAGAATCATTACTTTGAGCTGAAGGAGAAACCATTTTATCCAAAGCTTGTCAAGTATATCATTTCCGGCCCTGTGGTTTGCATGGTATGTCTTGTGCTTGGTTCCCTTGCATTTGTGATAATGGAATGGCTTGTGACGTGTTTATACTAAGCCCTGTGGCTCTATTCCTCCCTTTATGATTTTCCCTTGGCTTATGTCAAGACTTCTGCAGAATGTAGGATGCCTTTCTTGAAAATAATCCTTACCTCAATCTCATTTGTGATAGGCATGGGAAGGACCAGGAGTGGTTGCATCAGCACGAAAGCTGATAGGAGTGACAAACCCCCTTCAAGCAGAGCCTGGAACAATCCGTGGTGATTTTGGTATTGAAGTTGGACGGTAAGTGTCACTTCAGCCACCTACCTTGTGGTTGCTTGCATTGTGCATGATATGGGGTTTTTCAGAAGTCAGCAGTATTTTCCATGCCCATGATCTGATAGTGCTCTGTGGCTTGTGGCAGGAATGTGGTGCACGGGAGTGATAGTCCTGAGAATGGGGAGCGTGAAATTGGTAAGACATCTATACTTGCGCTCCTCCTGCTGAGTTAACCATTGTGTCCCTTCTTTACAGCAAGAGGTTGTAAGCAGCAGGCTTGGAGTCTCAGATAGAAGATGCAGACATTCTGACACCTGGAACTGGGTGGGTGGGTGCAGCTCTTTGGTTTAAGGACAGTGAATTGGTGGAGTGGGAGCAGTCCATCACACCTTGGCTTCGTGAGTAGAGATGCAATGCACCCAAATTTGAGTCTCCTTTTCACACTCAACCCTCAATCTTAAATTCTTTTTTCCACCATCAGTAGTGCAGTCAACCTTAATGAGTCCATAACTGAGAGATAAGCTCTAACCATTTCTGGCTAGTGCATGAGCCACAAACGATATGTACATTATGCTTGAGGCAATTCATTCAATAAGCTGTTTTGTCCCTTTGACTGCTCACATTTGACCTCCATGTAGAATAGTAGCAAATGCAAGTCTGAAGTTGAGCTTGGGGTCTCATTTCAAATGCATTTGAGTGCTTCTGGTATTGCCGATTGTCAGGGTCATGGCAAAGTTTCATGGAATGTAGCACTTGGAAATACACACTGAATTTAACAAATGAAATGAAGTTCCAGGCTAGGAAGGGCATTCCTCTATCAAGACAACAAAATCTGTTCATAACATTGTCCATGGATGATAGGGGCCTCAGTGGGCAGGGACCTGTGCTTAATTACAGGGATGTTATGGTAGGACTAACATGTAATGAAGCACAGGTTCCTGCCCACTGAGGACCCTATCATCCATGCCCAGTTGCTGTTGAAAGTCACTGAATGCATGTCCACATAATTGTTCCTGGTTTCTTTTTCTCAGTTTTTTGGGGTCAAGACTCTTCGTTGTACCTGATGATCTGTTGTTGGATCTAGATCTATATAACCCTATTATTGTGCCAACCCTCCATTCTCTTCAGGATGCCTTAAATTGTATAAGTATGGAGAAGTTCTCTATGCTTCTAAATTATATTGACTGGATAGTGACATTTGGAAGGAAATGACACCAAAATTGCAAGTCATATGTGCCTATGTGTATTCAACACTATGCTTACATTAAGCAATATAATAGTGTTGTAATATCATGTCTAGAAAGAATTTCAAAGCTTAGAAGCAAATGTGTAAGTGTGCTAGAAGCTTATATAGTCTGGAATGCAATTTTTTTTTGCATTATTGTGCTTACTAACACTTGTTGAAGTGGCATGAACATGAGTGTAGACCAGACTGATTTTCAGAATAGTAATAGGGGTCCAAAGAGCTATGGCACCTGGATAAACAACAGTAGCATGTGATGGCAGTGTTATGGTTGTCTTTGGCATCTGGATCTAGTTGTTTCCAGTTCCTGTGGTTTTATCTGTGAAATCATTTGTGGCTCTGTGCTAAGTCTAAAGTTGAAAGAAAGGTGAAGCTTGTCTAATGATGATAAGCTCTAATTCATTAAGCATGTATTTATTTTCTTTCTGTGAGGTTCTTAAAGATTGGAGTTTGTGTTATTGCCTATGTGTGATGGGCATCCCACACCTTGAAAGAATGATGAGATTCTAGGTTGTTTTCTGATTGATCCTCATTGTGAGATGGAACACATTGTGGGTTGTTTTTGTTTTCCATTGCGCACTTCACTCTTCATGTTTTGCTCATTTCTCTTTTTCTCAAATTAAAGAATGCCTCTTATCTATAAATATTGCTGGTGCACAAGATAGACATTTGATGGGTTCTAGTTTTTGAAGTAATTTTTTTTCCTTCAGCAGTTGTGGAGGTTGCAGGTTACATTTGTGGTCTATATATGTCACTTGGTTATTTTGATGTTCACTAAGAAAACCATGGGTGATATCAGCATACCTTCTACTTAGGAACACGAGTGATTATCTTTGTTTGGAGATCTAAAGTTATTCATTGATGAAGATTATTGTGCCATTGATAAGTTTTTGTGTATTTTAGATGACCTCAATTTCTTCTTACACAAGCTTCAATTTTTCCAAACTGGTTCTTAGGTTGCGTGTATTGTAGATTTAAACAATCGATGGGGTATGAAGATGAAATTGTGGGTGGTATCTGAGTCGCATTATTCTAGTGATTTACAGATTTTGTGTGCAGGTTAATATCACAATGGGCAACAATAGTGTATTCATGCCAACAATATCTGGCCTTCATGGTGAAATCCTCTTCAGTGGCACACATAGAACATCTATTATTTGGGTGGAACATGAATTTCAAACCACCCATTGAACATTTATTAGTTTTCTGGAACATGAATTTCAACTTTAGCTTTGAAAAGCAAATTATCTATGGTGGAAGTGACATAACCACGAGTCACCAACATTGGTATCTTATTCTTGGCATGATGCCATTGTTAATGTGAATATTGGTCCAAGATAGGCGATGCAATGCTTTATTTGCTACCAAGTGACAAAAGGTCTTGCCATATTGGTAATGTACACTAGATACAAGAAAAATTTGGCAACTTGTTAATTGATAATGAGAGTAGCCTTATCAAAATATCAAGAAAAGAGTGAGTTTAAAGTTGTGTGATGAGTATAAGAAGACACATTTTCTGACAACAAAATATGTTAAAAAAGCCATTAGAACATCACCTACCCAAGAAAAGGCATGAAACCATCATTTTAGTACTAATGAATTGTTTAGAGCATCTAAACATCTAAGCCTTTTGTAAAGAATAATCCATAAAGGTTTTATATTTTCAATATCTTCATTTGTTTATTATCAACTCTCACATGCCATTCTAGACCATGGAAATTATTTGTTTGGCGGAATTATGTTTTCAATTTTGTCTCAAGATTGTCTTCTCGTCATTTGCAAATGAAATGTTGCCACATATAGTAGGAAAAACCTTGAAAACTTATTTTTCTACATTATCTACATGCATTGCAATCACTCTCACTTCCAGTCTCTGGATGTTGAAGAATGCCATGAAACTTGCAATAATTTGGAAACTTCTAACTTCTAATATTTGATTGAGAACCCAAGCACATCATTACAGGTCTCTATGAAGGTAATGTCACTTCAAATATTGGTATAGCAATTAAGTTATAGTAATTTATTAATTACATGTTAAATGCGTTATCAAAATGAAGGTGCAAACTTATGTAACACGACAAAAGCATTGGGATCAATTATTAATTGCAAAATAGTTGGGTTGAATGTTGTACTTCAAAATTTCGTTTTGGATATGCAATGTTGAAAGCCAATAAATATAACACATATGAGAAAGAAAATTACAAAATTTTATTGGTTGTCTTCAAAAAACAAGCTCAAGTTGAAAAATATAATTGTGCAATGTGGTGTAAGGCTTGCCAAGACTCAAGAATGAAATTATTTAAACTAAATATGTGAATAGAAATAATATTGGATTTCTATTCATATTTGCATTACTCAACCTTTGAATTTAGTTCAATTTTTCTTTGTATCTTTTTAAACATTGAAATATGACTGAAGGCTAGTTACTTCATCAGATAATGTTAACAAATTGATGGTTTTGTTAGATTTGTGAATGTTTCTCTCCTTAATAAAGGTTCTAAAGTTCTGGCCTATTATACAAAGCAACCCTTGCCATTTCAAGTTGGAGTTCCTTCACCAAGTCAGCAATGATTTAAGATGTATCTTTCACTGGTGGTCAAAGATTGTGTGCTGAATCAATTTTGAAGTCACACTAGCTCCGCATGCACACCCTTGACATCACACCTTTCACTTTGCCCATGAAAGTTCAAGGAATATGACTCAAACATGTGTAATTGCATTCCTTTGTTAACTTGGAGAATGAATTGGTTGATTAGGGAATTTGTATGAAGCAAGAAACCATATAAGTAATGGCCTCTTTTTGTATTTTGTGCAGTCTTTCTTACATAGGAAGGCCCACAATATGTTGGCTCTTTCACATGATCCCAATTTTAAAGCGCTTGGCTTTAGTAATAACTTGCTTACATTGGCCATGTCAAAACATCAAAGGTTGTGGAAGATTATCATAATAAGTCATTGATGCCTTTGCTCCTGAAGTGTGCAAGTCATTGATTTGTGGTTGATATCAACTTAGGTGATTAAGATACTTATGCTACAAACAATCTTGATATCTTCAAGATTACAACCACTAAAATATTTTTGGGAACTAATTTTTCCTTTTGTCTCTTTTCAATCAATCTTGAGAATGTGAAGTGTCAATTGAAATGCTAGGATGCACATGAGGGCATGTTTTCAAGAGTGGGGTTCCTTGCACGACAATGTTGTGAAATTTCAAAAGTCAAATAAAGACAAAATAAATAGTTTCGCTTGCAAGATTACATTCACAATCCTTGCCAACATCCCCGAAACCGTAAATGACTATCCTTACCCCAAACATTGAATGTAGAAAAGGAAAATGAAAAGGATGCTTGCATGGAAAAGATGTCAAATCCACAAAAGTCATTTAGAGGAAGTACACATGCATGGAATTTATGTCATATGCGTGATATCTTATGTAATGAGTAAGATATCATGCATATGACATAAATAAATGCATGGAATTTGAAGGGGAAATATGAAATGGGTTTATGGGTTTATGTGTATTCCAGTTATGGGTTTAAAGGGGTGGTTGTCATTTGTAAAACGTCATGCGTATGACATAAATTCCATGCATGTACAAATGACAACAACCCCTTTAAACCCCTTAATCATTCTATTAACCAATTTATGTATTTTTAGGTGTATATCACCAATTTAAGATTTAAGAACACCAAAGTAAGAATGCACCCAAGAATTTCTTAACAGCGTAAATCACACTCCAGACTGATTGCTGTGACAAACCTTGAAAAGGAGACAATGTGCAAAAGCCACATGATGGGTCAATAAGTCAAATAATCTTGGTGACTTCATAGAACAATTTAAGTATGTTGTGACACAGTATTTATCCATGGCATAGGTCTTTTAAAACATCACTGTGCAGAAAAAAATGAGCATTTGACTAGATTTGCAACTAAGTAACAAGAGAAATTCAATCTGAAAATTAGTGCTTCTAATCATGGTTACTCATCACCAAAAACTTGTGGAAGATGGTGCATTCCACTATCTACTCAAATCAATCCCATGTCACACATACAAAAGAAATTCCAGTGTTGCATTGGACAACAGATATGTATGTTTCCGTAGATTGTTCATAATAGGAAATCAACAAACATAATGCAGTCAGCTGAGATACCTATTTATGCTCTTATGACATATTTTAGTGATCTTAAATATGGATTGGCAAATGGTCCAAGGCTTTATTTAATTATTGTTTGTCTCTTCTTTAAATGTTGTTAATTTGAGATGCTCAAGTCTTTCATGTCAAGCAAAACACTTCCCTTCAAGGACATTGCTATATATTTGCTCTCCTCTCCTTCTGAACATTCACATTAAGAAGATACCAATTCTAATGCAAATGCAAGCATACTTAACCATTCACGGAAATTCAGAAGGCATCAAACATGTTGGGGGTGAGAAACACTGAATATGGGTAAAACGACTTAAAAGCCTTGATACATATGGGGCCAAGAAACATCAAATGGGTACACAAGGATTTAAGCTATTTCTTGCTGTGAGGGATATGCATTCAGTACCAACTTTTTCACATCACTGTAAAAATCTGCAAATAGGAGACAACTTTGATTTCTGTAGCAATCGACACCTTCATCAACATTGGTCCCAAGCAATCTTGATCACATTATATCAACTTGGATTTCATAGCAATCTTTACAACATCACCACATCAACTTTTGATCTCATAGTAATCTCTACAACATCATGTCACATGAACAATGGCAGTTCCTGTGAGATTGATTTGAACCAACTAGGAGCAGGGCAGTCTGTCCCCACTTTTCAACCTGTAGCAGCCAATGTACATTAAATTAGGAATACAATGTGCTGCTAAACTGTGAGGCCCTGTCCATACAACAGGCACGGTGGGGACCAAATCGGACCTAATTTTGGAAAATGGCAATAATAACAGCATTGAGAAAAATGCTATTCATCTAATCAGTTGCATCCTTAGATGGCAGGGATACAATCAGAAGACTTACTTCTGAAGAAAGTACTCATTTTCACTGAGGGAGCATTCTCCACCCATGACTTTTGATAACTTAAAGCAAGGGTGGAAAAAATCTTAATTATGGCCAATTATGTTTTGTGGCATTCTATCTCTGACACATAAATGGATGGCAGAGTGATAGTTCAGAAAATAAATGAGGAAGGGATAGCTCCTTGTGACAAGTTTACTTGTGCATCTTAGGGCTGTGTAGGTGAACAAAAAGAAGGGAATGCATGAATCTTTCTGTGATTGGATTGCCTAAGGCAAGGATGAAGGTTGAGAAGATAATTAGGCATAAAATCATGTCTTGTCAGAAGCCCAAGTATGGGTTGCCCCTGCACAACCCACAAGATCCACAAGACCAACAAAACCCATTAGTGAAAAGGCTTCTGAAATACCTTAAAAACCCAAGTACGGTTAAAGATAAAATGTGGCATATTTCTTGCTAGCATGTTCACTAGTGTTTTGAAGAATTGTTTAAAATCTTTGCTATTGAGGGATCTAAGCATGGCATCCATAATTAGAGCAAAATAACACATATATGTATATACATGAATATGTGAATATCTGTATATACAATAAGATATATATAACCAAAGTACCGATTCTATACCTCTGAAGACTTTGGCATAACACACAGATGGCGGAGACCAAGCTGTCGGAACAAAGTGTAAGCTTTTGCAAGTGACATTGTCTCCACCACAGTGTAGGGTGAAGTATTTGTTACAGGATGCAGATCCAGAAACATTTCCTCCTCTGCAATGTCCACATCAATATCATGGATTTTGGCCCCCTTCCCTGATCCTGGCTTGGCAAATTCTGCTGGTGAGAAAGTTCCATCATGTTGCAAACCTCCCTGCTCTCTCCTCTCAAGGAATTGCTTTTTCTTCAACAATACCAATAGATGCGATCTGAGGACAAGGCCACAAAAAACTGGCCGCTCATTTTTTCCATCATCAAAATTGTCATCGACAACAGGGAAAGCATTATGCTTTGTGGTATGAAGTACTTCCAGAATTGTACCCACGCGCTCTACCACAGAAAACCACACCAAAGGACCCATAATGGCATCACGGGCAGTTAAATGACGCATAAACGGCAGTGGGTGGGCTTCTAAGAAGGGGATGTCTTTAATTTGGACATGCAGATGGTAAAGTGCATCATTGAAACCATCTCCAACTGTCTTGGATACCAGCAACACAAGCATGATAAGTGGGAGCAGTGACAAATTGTTGGTCAGCTCAAGAAGAATAATGCAAAGAGAGACAGTCATGCGCATGGAACCCCCGAGAAATGATGCCGCTCCTAAGAGGGCATAAATGCCTTCATCCATTGGACCAGCAGTCCCATAGATTTGTTTCATTGCCATACCCATGATCCGTCCATAAGTTGCCCCACATAAAATTGCAGGGACAAACAACCCTGAAGGTACTGCAATTCCATACGTGAGCAATGCAAGGGAGTAGGACGTCACCAGATATATAATCAGTGAGGAGAATGCAAACTCTCCATTGGTGCCCTTGCTAAATAAGTTCCGAATAGTGTCATCATTTGTGTTAAAAAACAGGCCAGCAAGATCATTGTATGTATCTGCTGGGCAATGAAATGATTTGAAGTTGCCAGTGCGACCATAAGTTGGGCATGTTGCTTCACCAGGGATTCCAAGAGTTTTTGGACAGGGTTGGCATTTTGCCAACCATGGCAAACCAAAGCTGCACACAGATGTAATCAAGGCAACCACAACTGCCTGCACAATTTTTGCACCCTTTCCTTTCCTGGAACAAAAACCCACCATTCATCAGATGCTTACAACTTTGGTGCCCTAGTGTTTGGCAGAGAGTTCTCAAGTGGTGGCCATGAATTTTCCATACTCAAAGCTGGTAAAAAACCATCAGCCAACATTTTCAAGCTAAATGAAACCTATATGAAACTCAGAACTCTCACAGAAGCGAAATGAGGAACACCAAGAAGTTAAGAGATGGACCTACTTCTTGAGCCAGCCATTGCTCCACATGATGATTTTGCTATTAATTTGATTGAAAAGGCTTCCCAAGAGGCCGCCCACAACTCCCAATATGATTACTGGCAAGAGCTCCTGTAGTCCGTAATCATCTGGGTTTCCACTGATATCAAAGATGATCAAACCTCCTTCACCTGAGAGCCCACAATTTCCATGCTTGCACCATACAATACCTGTCCGAATTACGACAGCCACCACAGCAGTGGTGAAAAATGCCCTCCATAACAGTGGCCCTCGCCACCTATCACACACCCATTTACCACCCCATTTGCATGAGCCTTTCATGTACTGTACCATGTCCTATGACCAATCAAGCAAACGTGATTGAAGTATACCTATTCGTAATCAAGTAATCAAGAAAATCTCTCACCTGGTACAGAAAACAGGTTCTCTCTCTCTGGTTCGGCTTAAGTTCAATAGTGGAGTGGGTGCATTGAGCAAAGGTCTAGGATATGTCTTTCAGAACTCAATTTGGAACACTCAGATCTTTCAGAATTGTGGTGCAAACTAATGGGCAATCTGTTTTAGAGTTCTCAGCTGCTCATGTCTATTTAACTGGACATCCTAAAGCAAGCAACCAACCAACCATTTTGAAACTAAGGTTTAAACAAAGTGGCTGCAAAAAGGTGGCCAGGCTTATCATACCATGAGGTAACCTCTTCCAGTGCAAAGAGAACACCACCAACAGGTGCACGGAAGGCAGCAGCAACTCCAGCTGCTGCGCCACATGTTACAAGATCACGACGATCTCTGTCATTCTTGAGATACCGCAACCACTTCCATGTCATACCATATCGGACTGATCCCCCCTGACCTAGTAATGATGCAATGCAAGCACCCACATGCACCAATGGCCCCTCCTTCCCTACTATCAATCCTCCTGCTACTGATCCTATACTTCCAATTACCTGCAATTCCCCAACAAAAATGAAAATCCAAGAAGTCAGATCCTTGAACAACACCCAGCAGAGACTCCAACCTCCCCCCGATTGACCCACCAATTGAACCCTCTTCATGTATCTGCATTTCGGAACCTCACTAGATTGTTCTCAACTATAAAGAATTTTTCCTCATCTGAATTTCTGGGGTTGGAATTTCTGCAACAGAATCACATAGCAGAATGAAAGAGATTTATGACAGAGTACTGAATGACTAGTGAGAACTGTCTGAAATGGAACTTAGATTGGACTTCTTCTATTAATTATTGGTTGTCACCACTATCTGGGCGGCAAGTATAAGAAGGGGAATCGGGCCAAGGTTCTTTGTGAAAGAAAATCTTGCAGGTTTCTAACACAAGAAGGTGCAATTGCTGTTTGTGAAAGGGAGATAGATGGGTGAAGATGTAATAGGGTGGTACACAGAGACACAGAGAGAGAGACATGCACACACACACACACACACACACAGTGAGAGAGAGAGAGAGAGAGGTGCTCACGCTCACCTTCACAAAGAGTGTATTAAGTGAAAAAACGTTCGGTGTATCAACACCATTCAGGTAAGCCTTTACTTCTGGGATTCCAGAGCCTGCTGCCGATGGACCTACATACACACAAAGCATTGCTGCTAGCATAACCAAGATTGCATTTGCTCCCGCATACACCAGAAATGCCAAAACAAACCTGCATGTAATTTCCACCTGTGCTCCATATTAACCATGTTCCATTTGCCCTCAACAACCAAAGAAGAAGAAGAAGGACTTCCAAGAGAATGCAGTTTGGCAACTCTTCAAAGAAAGCTCAATCTTAAGCTTTTGGCAACTCTTCAAAAGCTCAAGAATCCACAACCAGAAACAACAGCGAGAAAGCATGAGAAGTGAAAATCCTGAACCAGAAATAACAGCAAGGAAGCAAGCCTGAGAAGTGGGAAAACAAGAGTATGAACTAACCTCTCTGATGTCATGAGGTTGACAGTGTAAACAAATTTAAGACCAGCAACGTTCTCAACAGCAAGGTTGATACCAAAGGCAACAATGCCAGTGAAGAGACCCACAAGAAACACAAATGTCCACTTCACCGCTACATATTGCAAAATCTCTACTCGTTTTCTTGAACGCCAATCCTGTCTGAATAGCTCATTCTCTATCAACCTGCATCATTATCACCATCATCACCATCATCATCCAAAACACAAAACCACAGGGACCAGAGTTAGAGCTTGCAGTAATCACCTGAGAAGATTCTTTTTCTGTTTTTTATCGTCACTAGGGCATCCAGGATTCTTCCTTCCTAAGTACTGCTGCTATTTTGCAGCTTGAAAGCTCTGCTAGTGCACACATCCATACATACTGATGACCATGGCAAACAATCATTTCAACAAAGAACACCATCTCCACAAAACACACAACAACAAATACTCCTTGTTCTTGTTCTTCTTGTTCTTTGTCTCAGAATGGACACAAGTAGCTATATCTGGATCCATTCTCCATGAACAGGAAGAGCGGGATTTTAGAGCAAGCTTTACTCGTAATCAAGGCTTTCGATGGGCGAGACTTTGGCTCCAATCATGGCCAGATGTTTGCTGCCATTTCCTGCTGCATAAACCTGCAGGAAATGAGCATTGCCATTAGCAGCAACAAGAGCTTTGGTCTCCTTGTCAACCAGCAGTGGCTCATACAAATCCAGCTGTGGGGGACGCTGCTCCGCCACCAAAGCTTCCTCCAAATCTCTGTCTCTTGTGTCCATCTCCATTTTCTCTTTCTTCTTCGCGCAAAACTGATTGATTGATTGAATCAACCCTCTTCTTCCTTCTTCACTCACAATTCCAGACTCCGCACCCGGGCCCCGAGTCGCTTCCTGTCGACCTGGGGGATTCCAATCCGAGAACAAAACTACTGCTTGATCCTCAAGCCGCCTACAGCAGCTTCCATGCAAGAAAAACAAAACCTGCAAAAAGAAAAAAGGAAGTCGCGGGAAGCGACAAGCTACAAAAGCAACCGAATGACAACAACAATCAAGCTCTGTCGCAATGCAAACACAGATTCCTCGTGGAACAGTTTTCAGAGACGAACCTATATTCTAAAAACAACACTTCCAGCAACAGGAACAAAGCCTCTCCCTTTCCTGCATCATCGAGCAAAGCATAAAACACAAGGGGGAAGAATAAACACATACACACAAACACATACAAGGAATTGCACTATGAAAAAAAGAGCGATATCGCCGAGAACACGAAAGACTGCAAATTGCAGTTCATCGTCACAGCCACAGCAGCAGCAGCAAAGGCAAAAAAGAATCCAGAAACTCGTTGAGTGCCAGGAAAACAGGAGTCAGGAAGTTGCAACATCATCTCTGTCTCGAGCCAGCGAGCCAGCGAGACTCATCCCTGCACGTTTCCAAGTCAAGTCGCGGCTCGGATTCACAAAACGAGAGAGAGAGAGAGAGAGACAGAGAGAGTCTGTCTGTCGAGAGAGAGACGCAGAGTGTGAGCTGGTTCTTAAAAGCTCAGTGCTATCAAAAAAATAATGGCATAAATTTCGGAAAATAAAAAAGCTAAAAAAATTGGGCACACGGATTGCGGGTGAGTGAAGCAATGTAAAAGAGAGAGAGAGAGAGAGAGAGAGAGAGTGGGTGTGTGTGTGTGCGTGTGCGCGGCAAAAGCATAGCAAAACACTAGAGAAAAGCAAAGCAAGCAAGAAAATGCTCTGTGCTGTGCAGCAGGACGGGAGGCACGAACGGCGGCGCAGCAGCGAGGCGCTCAGAGGACAAAGAGGAGTAAGAAGAAGAAGAAGACTATGGATGGTTTAGTGGATGAAAAAAGAGGAACAACATCACTATGGATGGATGGACATAACAGAGATCCCTAATAGGTACCAGCCCCCTAGCCTGTTTTTTTTACTGGCGAAATTTCGCCAAAAAGAGAAACTACAATTTGGAAATTTGGAAAAAAGAAAAAAAAGAAAAGAAGTGATTCTGGAGGTTTTCAGTCGCCAGAAGTGAAAGAAAAAAAAGACAAAATCGCCAAATTTATTTGGTTTTGGTTTTGTAGCCAAAAATATAGAAGGATGATTTAAAGATTAGTACAAATTATTTTTTGGTTTATAGCCAGATTTGGATAAATCTTCCTAGGGAGGAGAGTCAATTTTCCCACATCTTCCTTCGGCTGATCGCCAATTTGGCTAAAAATAAAAATTCCAAAAAAAAAAAAACACTGCAGCCTCCAACACTTTTGGACATCCCTTTTTGCAGGGGATGAAAAGTCACTAGTAATTAGCTACTAAACTACACCCACAACACTTTTCTATTTCATCCATCGGGAGACAGACACGGATGAAAGAAAGGGCGGTGAACGTGGAGAAATTAATTGTCAGGCATCCTGTGACCGTCCAGGGTTTTTCTTTTTATAAAAATTGATAGCCAGAATTTGGCAAAAATAGTCCAATTTACTGGGGCAGAGGACTGATACCATCTTGTCTTGTTGTTTCCCCCCCCCCCCCCCCCCCCAGCCCCTTTTGTTTTGTTTTTTTGGGGGGTTTCCCCCACAT
>Ga0116231_10004923_pt1 | contig 26736 bp, 26 predicted proteins | sample S1TSphgellanicum_2_FD_89695 | JGI IMG/M metagenome (GOLD analysis project Ga0116231, IMG submission 89695) | Host-associated microbial communities from peat moss isolated from Minnesota, USA - S1T2_Fd - Sphagnum magellanicum MG | ecosystem: Host-associated > Plants > Peat moss > Unclassified... | reverse complement strand
CGAGTTGTCGGGCGGCATGCGGCAGCGCGTTGGCTTCGCACGTGCATTGGTCGTGCACCCGAACATTCTGTTGATGGACGAACCGTTCTCGGCGCTCGACGTACTGACGGCCGAAACGCTGCGCACCGACTTTCTCGATCTGTGGTCCGAAGGCAGGATGCCGATCAAGGGCGTCATCCTGGTGACCCATAATATCGAGGAGGCGGTGCTGATGTGCGACCGCATCCTGGTATTCGGCAGCAACCCGGGTCGGATCTTGAGCGAGCTGAAGGTGACGTTGCCGCAACCGCGTAATCGCCTCGACCCGAGTTTCCGTGAACTGGTGGAGCGAATCTACGTCGAAATGACGGCACGCCCGAAGGGCGCCGTCGTGGGCCGCCAGGAACGCTTCCCGGGCTTGGGGATTGGCACCGTGCTGCCCCGGGTTTCGACGAATTTGCTGGCGGGCTTGATGGAGGCGGTGGCGGCGACGCCCTTCAATGGCACCGCGGACCTGCCGAAGATCGCTTCGGACCTGCAGATGGAGATCGACGAGCTGTTTCCGGTGGCCGAGACTCTGCAGATGCTGCGTTTCGCGGAAGTGGAAGGCGGCGACATCAAGCTGATGGACGACGGCCTGGCTTTTGCCGTGGCTCCGCTGGATGAACGCAAGCGCATCTTCATGCGGCACTTGTTGACTTATGTGCCATTGGCCGCACATGTCAGGCGGGTGCTCGACGAGAGGGCGTCGCATCTGGCTCGCAAGAGTCGCTTCATCGACGAATTGGAGGATTTCATGAGCGAAGAGGACGCCGACCGGACATTACGTGCCGTGGTGCAATGGGGCAGGTATGCAGAGGCGTTCGCTTACGATGATGATAATGACATGTTCAGCCTCGAGAATCCGACATAAAATAGAGCGATAATGGATTCCTCGCCGTACTTGAGCCTGCACGTCCCGCCCGAAGAGATGGTCAAATACATCCAGGATCTCATGAAGTTGCCGCATGGCGAGATCGCGGCCGGCAGCGCCATGATGTTGGCGCAACGGCATTGGGGCGGCGATACGCCGCTCGCCCGTGCCGCCTTGCTGCGCTGGAGCGCGCTCAATCTCGCGTTCCAGGACAAGCGCCTGGAGACGTGGACCGTGACCCGCGAACGTGATCGCATTCAAGTGCCCGCAGCATTGGTGGCTGCGGCGGGTATTGCGCCCTTGCTGCTCGACAACGAGCGGGCCGTATTCGACATTCCGGCGCTGCTCGATGCCACCCTGGACTTTCAGCCTCCGGCAGGCCAGGCATAAGCGCTCTCATGAGCACCGATGCCAGCCCTGCGCCTCAACCGCGCTTTGGTCTGCTGCGCCTCATAGCGCTCTACAAGATCGTGAAGGTGGTGCTGCTGTTGCTGGTGGCCTACGGCGAGTTGCGCCTGCGCGACGCCTCGCTGGTTGCCAAGCTCCTGTCGTGGGCTTCCGCCCGGCCTTACGGCCTCGAGCATCGCATGGTCTCGCAACTGGTCGAATGGTTCAGCGGATTGAGTTCATCGCGCGCCGAGGCGCTGCGCCTGGTCACACTCGGCTATGCGGCGGTTTTTGCCATCGAGGGTATCGGATTGTGGCTGCAAAAACGCTGGGCGGAATGGTTAACGGTCGTGATCACGGCGTCCTTGGTGCCATTCGAATCATGGGAAATGTTCACGCGTCCGACGCTCGGCAAGTTGGCGATTCTGCTCGGCAATGTCTGTATCGTCGCCTACCTGGTATGGCATGTGCGGCACCAACAAAGCAACGCCGCCGCTGGTTGGACGCGCGTCGACGAATAACTCGCCAACGTATACGTGAAAAAATCTTCATGTCTCTACAAATCGGCGGAGACCGCGTATCTTTGCCGCTCGTGAATTTTACATGTTCTGGAGAACCCATGATTAAGTCCGCGTCCCTCATCAGTGCTGCATTGCTGGTCTTCGGTCTGGCCGCCGGTTCCATGGCTGCCGATGCGCCGAAATCCGCCGCACCGATGGCCGCCGATAGCGCCTCCTCTTCGGACGCTCCGAAGGCCACTCATAAGCACAAAGCGAAGAAGGCAAAGAAGGCGAAGAAGGCCAAGAAGACCGAAGGCACAGGCAACTAGACTGACGCCTCATGGCCCCGGCCGCCGTTGCGGTGGCCGCCACATGGCGGCCGTCGCGTGGCCGTCACTGCGCCGGTCGCACTGCGGTGTCCGCTCGCGACATCGCCTGATGCTGTCGAAGTGTCTTCTGATGCTGTGTGGATTGGCCGCCGCCAATGCTCACGGGCAAGGGAGGATATTCCAAGCCGGTCTCATTCAGGTCGGTGACGTCCGTGCGGCGCCGACGCCGCCCGTCGCAGGTGTCGCGGCGGTGTACCTTTGGATCACCAACCACGGCGCGAAAGCCGACAGTCTGACGTCGCTCGCGAGCCCGATCGCCGAGAAGGTCGAAATTCATTCCAGCACCACAACCCAGGGCGTGATGCAGATGCGCCGAGTCGAGGCGCTCGAATGCCCTCCCGGCGTCACGGTCAAGGTGGAGCCCGGGGGGATGCACATCATGCTGGTCAACTTGAAGCAGCCGCTGGTTGCGGGGTCGACGTTTCCTTTGTCCTTGAAATTCCGCGATGCGGGCATGCTGGTGGTGCAGGTGTCCGTCAAACCGCTCGAAGAATGACATCGAGTGACGTGTGAACAGCGTCGCGGCGCAGAGCGTCGATATCGCGCACCTCATCCAGGTCGCGCTGACACCGATATTCTTGATCTCGGCGATCGGCGTCACGCTCAACGTGTTGACCAGCCGTCTGGCGCGCATCGTGGATCGCGCCCGGGCCATGGAGAGCGAAGCGCGGCAACCGGATTCCCGCAACCCGAGGGATTTGCATGCGGCGCTGCGGATCCTGGAGCGGCGGGCGAAGTACATCAACGCCGCCATCACGCTCATCACCGTTTCGGCATTGTTCATCGCACTGGTGGTGGTGATGTTGTTCGTCAACGCGTTCCTGCGCTGGGATCTGTCGGCGTTCATCGCCAGCATGTTCATTCTGTCGATGCTGGCGCTCGCGGCCGCGCTGCTGTCATTCCTCATCGAGGTGCGCATTGCCACGACGACGCTGCGCATCGGCATCGAGGCTGCCGCGCGTCAGGGTGATTGAGCCGGGCGCTCGCGAACCGGAATGGGCACGTTGCAAAGATCGATGCGGCCGGCGGGAACGACGAAGAATTCCTCGGGGCGATTGCGGCGCGACTCGATCAGCGCCTGAAATGCCGGAGTGTCGGTGCGCATGACCTCGAGATCGACGCGCTGCGCCGCAGGTACGTCCGCCGCCAGCCGGATCGATTTGATCGGCAAGGGCGACTCGGACTTCGTATACATGCCCATCTCGCCGCTGCCGCGCGGCAAACCCGAAAGGAGCTCCACGCCCTTCACGACGCGTCCGACCAAGGAGACGTTGCGGTCCAGATGTCGCGGCGCGTGCCCGATCACCACGTACAGTTCCGTACCGCTGCCGCTCTCGACGTCCATGTCGCGGCCCACGCCCACCATGCCGTAGCAATGCGCCAGCCACATGCGGTGCAAAGCTTCAGACCGTGCCACCGGAAATCCGTCGGCAAAGCCCACCTCGGGCGCGTAGACATCGCCGTCGGCCAAGCGCGTGAACACCAGGTGCGCCGGCGGCGCCGTATCGAATTCCGGGGCGGTCTTGCCGATGCCGGCGGGAATCGGATGCCGGTTCTCCGGGTCGCCCCATTGCGCCACGTAATTGTCTTGTTCGCGGATGACCGCCAGGCCGTCGTAATAACCCGACTTGGCCAAACTCTTGATGTTGCGAACATGCAATGGAGCGAACGCAGGCGCCATCTCAATGATCACCCGGCCGGTCGGCAGCTCCATGTACAAGGTATTTTCGGGGTCCAACGGCCGCCAATCCGAAGGCTTGGTGGCGGCAAGGACCTGAGGCATGGTCGGGCCCTTAGGCGCTTGGCCCGACACCGACGCGCCGGGCGCCGCGACGCCGGGCGCCGCGCAGGCCAACGCGCCGAGCGACAAAAAGCCCAGCACGCAGCGCCTCAAATACTTAAAATCCCGCTTCAAGGGATCAGTATTGCACATTCGTTCGATCCCGGAGGTGGTCCGATGCGCCCAATTCTGTCGACTCTATGCGTACTTGCACTCGGCATCCAGGCACAACTCGCTCATGCTCAGGGCTACCCGGGAGGTGGCGGGATGGGCGGTCCGACGCCGATGGGCGGCAGGGGCGGCGTATCTGGTCCGCCCGACGAGGCCATGCCGTTCACTCCTAGTCCCGAAAAACCCGACAAGGCTGCGACCAAGGCCTATGCGGCCGGCTTGAAGACGATGAACAAGGCGCATGACCTGGAAGATCTGATCGCCAAGACCACGGATCCTGACAAGAAGGCCAAGGCTGAGGGAAAATTGGAGGATACCTATGGCGTGGCGTTGGATCAGTTCACCGAGGTTCTGCGCAACAAGAGCGACATGTACGACGCCTGGAATCAAGTCGGCTATGTCCATCTGCGGTTGGGCGCGTATCGCGAGGCCATCGATGACTACGATCATGCGCTCAAACTCAAACCCGATCTGACCGATGCGATCGCGAATCGCGCTCTGGCGTGCTTGATGGCGGACCAACTCGACGAGGCCGAAACCGCTTACATGGATCTTTTCTATCATGAACGGCCCCTGGCCAACGAGTTGATGGTGCACATGCAGGAATGGGTGCAGCGGCATCGCGCCGTGGCCAACGGCGTGAGGCCCGCCGACATCGATTCCTTCGCCAAATGGGTGACCGAGCGTAGCGGTATCGCGAAGACTGCCGCCGCCGGCGGTTGAAATTCAGGCTTCCTACGAAGAGCCGCGCTTGAGTTCGTCGAACTCCGAGCGTAGCTGACGCATCATGTCCTCGAGAGCGCTGATGCGGTCATTAAGAGGATCGATCAGATGATGCGCATCGGTGCCCGGTGCCGGCCCGCTACGCGCGCCGCGAGTGTCCCGCGCGCCCTGCGCAGCGTCTTCGGCGCCCGGCTCCGTCGTGGCCGCCGCGGGTACACCTGAAAATAAATGTGCATAGCGCGCCTCGCGCGCGCCGGGGGCACGGCTCAACCTCACGACGAAGGGGCCGTCCTCGCGCTCCATCAAGCCTTTGAGCGTCGCTTCGACTGCCTCGCCATCGGGGAATTCGCAGAGCCGGCTGGTGCGCGCACGCAATTCTCCCGGCGTCTGCGCGCCGCGCAGCAACAACACGCAGACGATGCCGAGTTCCTGCTTGGAGAACTTCAAGGAGCCGAACTCGGTGTTGCAGAAGCGATGCTTGTACTTGGTGACGCGGCCGCCGTAGCCCGCCGACCGGTCGCTCACCCAGTATTTCTTCATGAGCGAATCGACCGATTTCTGCACTTCCGCCTCGCTCAACTCCAGAACGGGTTCGCGGCTGGTCTTTTGGTTGCAGGCATTGGTCAGCGCATTGAGCGACAGCGGATATTGATCCGGTGTCGTGATTTCCTTCTCGATCAAGCAGCCGATGATGCGCGCTTCGATCTCGTTAAGTTCGATGTTCATGGCGCGAATATACAGCGGCTTCCAACTCGGCGCCCCTTCCATTAGGGTAACGCCTTACTTTCAATCGAAACACAGGAGCCGTCATGAAAACCAAAGCCGCCGTTGCCGTTGCCGCGCGCCAACCGCTGGAAATCTTGACGGTGGACCTCGACGGTCCGCGGGCCGGTGAGGTGCTCATCGAGATCAAGGCCAGCGGCGTTTGCCACACCGATGAATTCACGCGCTCCGGCGCCGATCCCGAAGGGTTGTTCCCGGCAATACTCGGCCACGAGGGCGCGGGCATCGTCGTCGATGTGGGCGCGGGCGTCACATCGCTGCGCAAGGGCGATCACGTGATCCCGCTCTATACGCCCGAGTGCCGTCAATGCAAGTCATGCACGTCGCAAAAGACCAACCTATGCACCGCGATCCGCGCGACGCAGGGTAAAGGCCTGATGCCGGACGGCACGAGCCGCTTCTCGATCGGCAAGGATCTCGTGCACCACTACATGGGCTGTTCGACGTTCTCGAATTTCACGGTGTTGCCGGAGATCGCCGTGGCGAGGATCCGCGAGGATGCGCCCTTCGACAAGGTGTGTTACATCGGATGCGGTGTGACAACCGGCATCGGCGCCGTGATCAACACCGCCAAGGTGGAGGCGGGTGCGAACGTGGTGGTGTTCGGCCTCGGTGGAATCGGCCTGAACGTGATCCAGGGCGCACGCCTGGTAGGCGCCAACAAGATCATCGGCGTCGACCTGAATCCTTCGCGCAAGGCTTTGGCGGAGAAATTCGGTATGACGCATTTCGTCAACCCCAAGGAGGTCGGCGCTGATCTGGTCGCCCACTTGGTCGCACTCACGGATGGCGGTGCGGACTACAGCTTCGAGTGCGTGGGCAACGTCGAGTTGATGCGCCAGGCGCTGGAATGTTGTCATCGCGGCTGGGGAGTGTCGGTGATCATCGGCGTTGCAGGCGCGGGGAAGGAAATCAGCACACGGCCGTTTCAGTTGGTGACCGGCCGGGTCTGGAAGGGCACCGCATTCGGCGGCGCTCGCGGCCGCACCGACGTGCCGAAGATCGTGGATTGGTACATGGACGGCAAGATAAACATCGATGATCTGATCACACACCGTCTGGATCTCGAGGACATCAACATGGCATTCGATCTGATGCACACGGGAGAGTCGATTCGCAGCGTGGTGGTCTACCCTTGAGCGCGTTGCAGCTGAAGTCCAAGCAGCTGTGCTTCGGCGGAGAACAGCGGTTCTACCGGCATGAGTCGCGCGAGACCCGTGGACCGATGAAGTTTGCGGCATTCGTGCCGCCGCAGGCGCGCGCCGGCGCCGTGCCGGTGCTGTATTTCCTGTCGGGGTTGACGTGCACCGAGGAGACCTTCTGCATCAAGGGGCATGCGCAGATGCTCGCCGCGGAACTTGGGTTGATGCTCATCGTCCCGGACACCAGCCCGCGTGAGCCGCGAATTCCCGGGGATGCCGATGCCTGGGACTTCGGGCAGTCGGCGGGCTTCTACCTCGATGCCACCGAGGAGCCCTGGGCTGCCCATTACAGGATGTATAGCTACGTGAGCGCCGAGCTGCCGCAGATCGTTGCCGCGAATCTGCCGGCCAAGCCCAACGCCAACGGCATCTGCGGACACTCCATGGGCGGTCATGGCGCGTTGACACTGGGCTTGCGCCATCCTGACGTGTTCCGCTCGGTATCGGCGTTCGCGCCGATCGCGGCGCCCATGCAGTGCCCTTGGGGCAGAAAGGCATTCAGCAAATATTTGGGAAGCGATGAGCGCACGTGGGCGGAGTACGACGCCACCGCGCTCGTGGCCAAGAAACCTCACCCATACCCGATCTTGATCGATCAGGGAGATGCGGACGAGTTTCTCGACGAACAACTCAAGCCGCAGGTATTCGCCGCCGCGGCTGCCAAGTCAGGGCAGGTGCTGAATCTGCGCATGCAGGCTGGCTACGACCACGGCTACTATTTCGTCCAAACATTCATTTCCGACCATCTGCATCATCATGCGACGAGTTTGTCCGCGTAAGTTTCGCGCCTCTTCGCGTGCTGCGAAGTTGCGACGACGGCGTTGACCGGTCGGAGATTCCGGGTATGATTCGCGCACGCGCAAGGTTCCCGCAAGGGATTTAAATTGGAACGCGGTGAGAAACCGCGGCTGCCCCCGCAACTGTAACCGGCGAGCGAACGTCCAGGTATCCACTGAAGTCTTCGAGCTTCGGGAAGGAGGACGAGAGCGATGACCCGGGAGCCAGGAAACTCGCCTTGTGCCGTCGTCCTGTTACCGGCCGGGGTGCGCTGATAACTGCGGGGGAAACCGTCGCGGCGACTTTAGTGGAGTCGCCGCCGCGGAGGGTTGGTTTGAACAATTCAATGTCAAGCACGCAATCCGTGCGCGTCGGCTCCTGGCCCATCATCAGGAGTGTCCCGTGCGCAATTCCTCGTTTGCAAAGTATGCCTTCGTTGCCTTGATCCTCGCCGCCACCGGCGCCAGCGCCGAACCCGAGGAGGGTCCGGATACCATCGTCGTAACCGCGACGCGCATTCCCACCCCCTTGAGCGAGGTGGCGAGCAGCATCTCGGTCGTGAGCGCGGATGACATTGCCGCGCGCCAAATCCAAAACTTGCCCGACTTGCTGCAGCAGGTTCCCGGGCTCAACGTCGTGCAAACCGGCGGCCCTGGCAGCCAGACCTCGGTGTTCATGCGCGGCACGAATTCCAACCATACGAAGGTATTCGTCGACGGTATCGATGTCAGCGATCCCAGCAACCCCACGGGCGCGTTCGACTTCAGTCAATTCCTGACCCAGGACATCGACCGGGTCGAAGTTCTGCGAGGTCCGCAAAGCGGACTGTACGGCGCCGACGCCATCGGCGGAGTGATCAATGTCATCACCAAGTCAGGGGAAGGCCCGGCACAGTTCCATGCCTCGGCGGAGGGCGGATCGTTCGACACCTTCAACCAAGCGGCCGGATTGAGCGGCTCCTTGGATCAGTTTCACTATGCCGCCAACGTCGAGCATTTCCATGCCGGCGAGACGCCGGTCACGCCTTTGTATCTGTTGGCGCCCGGCGAGCGGCGCATCGATGACTACGACGACGACCTGACCGCGTCCACCAAGTTGGGATACGACGTCATCGACGGTCTCGACGTCGGTCTGGTGGCGCGCTACACCAGCACGCACCTGCGCTTCACGGGCGATGATTTCGTCGATTTCTACCCTCTGATCTATCCTGACTCCTCACAAAGCGAGGACGATGCGCGGCAGATGTATACGCGGGCCACCGTGCATGCGGTGACTTCCGGGGGCGCATTCGAGCAGACGCTCGGCGTGGCGTACAGCAATCTGAAGTCTTCCGATTTGAGTCCCGACAATCCGCGCAGCGACAACTCCGGCGATCGAGTCAAGGCCGATTGGCAGGGCGACATCCGTATCGCCGCCGGCGAGCAACTCATCATCGGGGCTGAGCATCAACGCGACGAGATCTCCCTGCCCATCTCGGCGAGCACCACCATCGACTCAGGGTATGCCGAACTGCAATCAAGCTTAGGGTCCAGCTTCTTCAATACGGCCAGCGTTCGCTTCGACGACAACGATCGATTCGGCAGCAAGACGACTTTCCGTCTCGCCCCCGCCTATGTCGTCGAGCAGAGCGGTACCAAGCTCAAAGCCACCATCGGCACGGGCTTCAAGCCGCCGACACTCGATGAACTGTTCCAGAATTTCCCCGCGTTCGACTTTTTCTCCAATCCCAATTTGCGGCCGGAGAGCAGTCTCGGCTGGGATGCGGGCTTCGAGCAGGCCGCCGCCGCGAATGCGCTGCGGTTCGGGGCTACCTACTTCCACAACAGCATCAAGAACCTGATCGCCGACAATGCGGATTTCACCTCGTACGTCAACATTGGCCGCGCGGCGACCGATGGCGTCGAGAGTTTCGTCTCCTACCAGGCGCTCAAGGATATGAGCGTCCGGCTCGACTATACCTACACCGAGGCGACCGATGAAATTCTGCACGAGGAGCTGCTACGCCGGCCGAAGCACAAAGCGGACCTCAACGTCGCCTGGCAAGCGACCAAGCGGCTCAACCTCGACGGCACGCTGCTCGGCACCAGTTCATGGATCGACGGCAATCGTGATTTCACCATCTCGCGGCTAAAGGCCCCGGGCTTCGTCACCGTGAACATGGCGGGAAGCTTCGATCTAACCGGGCACTTCGCGCTCTATGCGCGCATCGACAATCTCTTCAATCATCATTACGAAGAGCCGATCGGATACTTACAACCGACCTTGGGAGCGTACGCCGGAGTGCGCGCGAAATTCTAGCGAGTATGCAGCACCTGGGTCTCGGAGGTGATGCGGCCGTCGAAATCGGTCCAGACGTGGCTCGCGAAGTCGTAGAGCTTGCAGCGGCGCACCGTGTTCCAGTAATAACGCCATGAGAAAACTTCGGAATTCAAGCGCTCATCGAGAGTCGCGGCGAGCCGCGACTGGGCCTCTTTGAGGCGGTACAGCGGAATGCCGATGTTCACGTGGTGGGCACCGTGCTCGAGGATGTAATGAATCAGACCGTCGAGCGGGCACATCAGCTTGACGTGCACGGTGGTGGTCGCATAGCCGGCATTCGCGCTCCATTCATCGCGGCGCTCGTACCAGGCGACTCGCGGATGGGTGTGCTGTACGTAGATCACGAAACCCATCAAGCAATTCCATACGAAGAACGGAATCACGAAACCGAAAAACAGCAAGGACCAGATCGATTTGCCGCTGTAGAGGCCCCAAAAAACCAAACCGCCAACCCAGAGGGCGCCGAAGGCCGCGACCAGCAGACTGTCCACCACGTGGCTCAAGCGCCGCGTGGTCACGTGCTTGCGCGCGGGAAAGAACAGCTTCTTCCACCACATCTCGATCATGTAGTAGACGCCTTGGCCGAAGCCGCTGCGATAGATGCGCTCCATCTGGCGGCGACCCCAGGGAAGCTTGGCGAATTCCTTCGGCGAGTAGGGCACCCAGACATAGTCGCGACCCTTCAAGTTGGTGAAGCCATGATGCGCGAGGTTGTGACCGAGTTCCCACAAACTGTACGGGGTCAGCGAGGGCAGGAAGGCGATGCGGCCGATCCACATGTTCAGCGTCTTATTCGGCGTGTAGGAGCCGTGGCAGGCGTCGTGTCCGATCACGAACAGGCGCGCGATCCACAGTGCCGCCACCAGCGACGCAAACACCTTCACCCAGACAGAATCGACCACCAACAGGCTCGCACTCGCGATGCCGAGAACCAGCCAATCCAATACCAACCAAATGAGCGGCACGGCCACGTCGCGATCGACCGTGAACGGCTGCAGCAGCTTTTGAAATCTGAACCGCGATTTATCCGCGGTGCATCCAATCTCGGGCGATGCTGTTGAGGGGGATGTTTGCACTGAGTGACTTCCGGCAGGGACCTCTTGAAGAAGGGACGTTCATTATAGCAAATCGACGGTTCGTCTCCGCAACATCGCTCGATATCGTGCCGGGCCCCGGCAAAGCCGCACCGCGGTGCGGTTGCGCATTCAGGCAGTTTCCGCGTCCGGCCATAGCAGAACCCCGAGATGCTCGCAGGCTTCGATCAAGGCCGTGGCGGCCTCGCGGGTGCTGGCGTCGAGCCGGCGGTCATGCGTCAGCAGCCAAGTCAGCCGCGCCCGCCGCGAGCGCGCCGAAGGTTCGCTATCGAATAATGCCGGGAACAAGCCCAGCGCATCGACGAACTCGCGCATCGCCGCCGACGAGTTGCCGTTGGGCGCGGGCGTCAAAAGCAGCTTGAGCCACGTGACGCAGCGCTTCGCAAGTCCGGCACGCGTAATTCCCATGCTGGTACGGCGCCGCGATTCCCCGTCCGCCAGTGTATCGGCGAGATTTCGATAGCGTTCGACGGCCGATGCATCGGCCGGCAACGCGGGGCTGGCATCCGACAAAACCGAGCGCAGCAAGTCGGCGAGCAGCAAGGACAGGGATTCGGCGAGGAATCGTTGGCACTGATCCGAATCCGGACGGGAGAGCTGGTCCCAGGATAACGGACCACCAAACCGCCTGGCATTCGGTGACTTCGACATAGCGCCAGTGTAGCGGCTCCGCGAATCCTCGCAACTGTGTCAAGATAACCGACTCCAGCGACATAAGTCTCATGCGTCCATGCAACGACCCATCGCGCCCGCGGCCAAGCAGGTGAAGCTGCGCGGCGATTACTCGGCCGCAGCCGCCGATTATTCGGTGGAACAAGCATGGTCGCGATACACCCCTGCCGAGCACGCGTTATGGCACAGGTTGGTTGCGCGGCAGATGGCATTGGTCGAGCGCTATGGTGCGGCAGCGGTGAGGGCTGGATTGCATGCGCTGAATCTCGACGAGCGCATTCCACGCTTCGATCATGCCAGCCGCGTGCTCAAGCGGTCGAGCGGTTGGGAAATCGTCGCCGTGCCCGGATTGATCCCGGAACAGCATTTCTTCGCACATCTGGCGCAGCGGCGCTTCCCGGTGACCGTTTGGCTGCGCACCCCCGAAGAAGTCGACTATTTGTCGGAGCCGGATGTGTTTCATGATTTCTTCGGCCATGTGGCGCTGCTGTGCGACCCGGTGTTCGCCGATTTCATGCAGGCCTACGGGGTTGCCGGTGCCAAAGCCGATGCACACGGCGGGCTCAAGATGCTGGCGCGCCTCTATTGGTACTGCGTCGAATTCGGCCTGATACGCAGCGGCCAGGAACTGCGCGCCTATGGCGCCGGCATTCTCTCATCCGCGGGTGAGACCGTGTTCAGCGTCGAGGATCCGCGGCCGCACCGTATTGCCTTCGACCTCGAACGGGTGATCCGCACCGACTATCGCATCGATGCCTACCAGCAGACTTATTTCGTGGTGGATAGCTTCGAACAGCTGTTCCGCGATTCGTACGATCGTGACTTTGCTCCTTTGTACCGGGCCTACCGCGACAGCGCGGGCATCGCGCCCTCGACTTTGCTGCCGACCGACCAGGTCGTGACACGCGGCACCCAAGCCGCCGCCGGCGAAGTTGGACGCTAGAGCGCAACTGGCGCCGGGGGTGATCGTGCCCTTGGGTGCTGCGGTGTGGCGCATCGTGGCGGGCAATGCCGGGCTCATGACCGGTCCCGGAACCAATACCTACGTGTTCGGCGAGAACGAACGTACGGTGCTGGATCCCGGTCCGGACGATGAGCGGCACTTGCAGGCCATCTTGACGGCCGGGGGAGCGAATATTCGATGGATACTGGCGACGCACACGCATCGGGACCATTCGCCCTTGGCGGCCAAGTTGGCTCGTCTCACGGGCGCGCAGGTCATCGGACTACCTGCGCCGCGCGATGGGCGGCAAGACGACAGCTTCGCGCCCGATCACACACCTACGGATGGTGAGGTCCTCAACCTGGGGGACAGCAGGGTCGTGTCGATCCAAACGCCAGGCCACGCCTCGAATTGCGTCTGTTACCTGCTCGAGCGCGAGCGTTTGTTGTTCACCGGAGATCACGTGCTCGAGGGCGTGTCGCCGGTGATTCTGCCGCCCGATGGCGACATGGGCGCTTACATCGCGTCCCTGGACAAGCTCATGCCGTTCGACTTCGAGCAGATTGCGCCTGGCCATGGCGATGTGATGCCGCGTGCCAAGAGAGTGCTGACCGCGCTGCGTGCGCACCGCATCTTTCGCGAGGACAAGGTACTGAGGCGCCTCGCCGCGGTGGGCGAGGCGAGCATCGCCACCCTGACGCCACTGGTCTACGACGACGTGCCCGCCGACCGCCACGTGTGGGCGCGCCTGACCCTGGAAGCCCATTTGATCAAGTTGCTGCGCGAAGGGCGAGTCGCCGAGCAGGGCGGCAACTGGCGGGTATGACGCCTCCCCGGGCGCCGCCGCGCCGGCTGGGGCCGGGCCGAGCGCCGCCGCGCCGCACGCCGCCGCGCCGGGCGCCGCCGCGCTTGTCGATCGCGCTGCACCAACTGAGCGTGCGGCGTGGCGGCCAGTGGGCGCTGCGCGACATTTCCTGGCAATTGAACCCCGGAGAACGTTGGGCGCTGCTGGGCGACAACGGCGCCGGCAAGACGCAGCTGCTCAAAGCTTTGAGCGGCGCCGTGTGGCCGACACCCGCCGCGTCCGGGCAGGCCGCCGATGACGTGCAGCGCACTTACCGGCGCGGACGTGTCTTGACGCTCATCGAGGCGAAACCGCATATCGCCTACATCGGTGCGGAGTCGCAGGACACGTACGTGCGCCACGATTGGAATTTGCCGGTGCATGAGTTGGTGGCAACGGGTCTGCACGGCACCGATCTGTTGCTCAATCCGATCACCGCGCCGCAGGCTGCACGGGTTGCGGCGATGCTCAGGCGCTGCGGTTTGCAGAGCTACGCCAAGCGCAGATTTCTAACTCTCTCGTACGGCGAGAAGCGGCTGGCGCTGCTCGCCCGGGCGCTGGTTCAGAAACCCGACTGGTTGCTGCTCGACGAGTTCTACAACGGTCTCGACCGCGATTACCGGCAACGCATCGACGCGGTGCTGGAGGCAGCGCGGCGCCGCGGGCAGTCCTGGGTGGCGACTGCGCATCGCACCGCAGACGTGCCCCGGGGGACCCAGAAAGTGCTGATCTTGGTGGCGGGCCGAGTGCATTCGGAGGGCCGTCTGGCGCGTGCGCAGCTGCAGCAATTGGCGCGCCGCGCCGCCGAACCGGGCGAGGCGCCCCGTCCGCAGCCACGGCTGCGCCGGCCCCCGGGCCGCCCTAGCTCCCTCAAGCCGATGTTGCTGCGTTTGACCGACGTCGATCTGTACGTGGAGTACCGCCCCGTGCTCGAGCAAGTCAACTGGCAGCTGCATCGCGGCGAGCATTGGGCTGTGTTCGGTGCCAATGGTGCCGGCAAATCCAGCTTCTTGAAGCTGCTGTACGGCGACCTGGCGCCGGCCTTGGGGGGGCGCATCGAGCGTGCCGCCTTTTCGCCCGGAACGCCCATCAGCGAGTGGAAGCGCAGCGTCGGCCTGGTCTCGCCGGAACTTCAAACCACCTACCTCGTGGACGTGAGCGTGCTGGAACTGGTGGCGAGCGGCCGCCACTCGAGCATCGGGCTGGTGGACGGCCTGACGCGTGCCGATGAACGCCGTGCGCGCAAGTGGCTGGAGTTCTTCGAGCTCGCGCGGTTCGCGCAGCGCCGCCCGCGCGAGCTTTCCTACGGTGAACTGCGCCGCGCGCTCATCGCGCGCGCCATGGCCGCCGATGCGCAGCTGCTGTTGCTGGACGAGCCGCTCACCGGGCTCGACCCGACGCAGCGCAATGCGATGAAGCGCTTGCTGGCGCGCTTGATGCGGCAGCTGACCCTCATCACCGCCGTGCATCACGTGGAGGATCTTCCGCGCGGCATCACGCACGCACTGCATTTACATAATCGGCGCGCCACGTCGGGGTATTTTCAGACTGCGACTTGAATGCGCGCGCCGTGAGGCGGTTCGAGCAAGACTGCCCGCGTCGCAATCCGCCGGAGCCGATTATGTCGCGAGTCGCATACAGGCTGTTAGCCGCCGTGGGAATCGGAATTCTGCTGCTCGGATGCAGCGGCGCCTATGCGGTGCGTCCGGTGGCGCGCATCGCTGCCGACAACGTCGGCAAGCCCGTCAGCGGTCTGCAGGAGGTGTTCGGCGAACCGCGCAAGATCGAGAGCGGTGCAAACCGCGAAACCTACGTTTGGTTCATACCGATGAAGCCCAAGGATGGGTCGCCCAGCGGTTTTCACGGCTGCGAAATCGAGGTGAGTGTCGACCCCCTGACACTCCGCGTGCTGGGGTATTCGCTCTCGAACATCGGCTGGGCATCGTGCAGCGACGTCGAACGGCGCATCCGCGTAGCCGCAGCTGATTAACGCAAGGTCGTCGCGCTGCACCACGGCAGCTTCGCTACAATGCGCGGCTGCCCGGCGCTCCGTGCCCGGAACGCCTTAGGAGAAGCCTTTGTATGCGCTGCCGATCTTAACGATCCTGGTCCAAGCTGCGTTCATCGTCCATGTGATCAAGACGGGGCGCAATCAGCTATGGATCTGGGCCATCGCCTTGTTGCCGTTGGTGGGTTTGCTGGCATACCTGGTGGTGGAGATCCTGCCCGCGGCGTTCGGCGGCCGCACGGCGCGTCGCGCCAAATCCGGCGTGCAGCGCATCATAGATCCGGACCGCGAGCTGCGCCGCGCCAGCGCCGAGGTGCAAATCTCGGGCAATGTCGACGCGCGACGACGACTCGCGGAGGAGCACTACGGGCGCGGCCAGTACGATGCGGCCATCGAGGTGTACCAAGGTGCGCTGAAAGGTATTTTCGAACATGACCCCTCGTTGCTGTTCGGCCTGGCGCGTGCGCAATTCGCGAACCGGGACGCTGCTGCAGCGCGTGCCACCTTGGAGCGCATGATGGCGCAGAACCCTGAAGTTCAGTCGGCAGAGGCGCGATTGCTGTACGCCCGAACGCTCGATGCGCAGGATGCACTGGAAGAGGCCGAGCTGCAGTACGCCGACATCGCGCCGTCCTATCCCGGCGCGGAAGCCAAGCTGCGCTATGGGGTTCTGCTGAAGCGCCGCGGCAAAATTCAAGAAGCCCGCAGCGTCTTCCAGGACTTGTTGAATGGCGCGCAACTGGGTCCTGCGCATTATCGCAAGGCGCAGGCCGAATGGTTGGAACGGGCGCGTCGCGAACTGAGCTAGACGAGTCAGACAGGCTGCTACAATGCGTGCAATGAGGTCCATGCAACGCAATCATTTCGCTCTGGCGGCGCTGTTGGTGGTCGTGCTGGCCGGCTGCTCCGCGCAAAAGCACTCGGCGCAAGATTCGATCGCTCAGATCGAAGCCACGGTGTCCGCCGCCGAGCCGGAGGCGGCCAAATACGTGCCTGAACAGTTGACCGAGGTACGCACAGAGCTCGCGGGTCTGCGTGAAGCATTCGATCGCAAAGACTATGCCGGCGTGGTGAGCGGCGCGCCGGCCGTTCTCGGCGCCGCCCAGACGCTGGCAACCGCGGCGGCTGCCAAGAAGGACGAAATACTCGCGCTGCTAAACGATGATTGGAACGGTCTGGTCGAGGCGGTGCCGGGCGAAGTGACGACGTTGCAGAACCGGGTGGACCTTCTCGGCAGGAAGTCCGGCGCGAAGCTTCCGAAGGGGGTCGATGTCGAGGCGGCCAGAGGCCGCATGGACGATGTCAGTGCGCTGTGGTCCCAGGCGCGGGCGGCATTCGCCGCCGGCAACTTGACCGAAGCAGTCGCGACCGCCAAGGACGTAAAATTGAAGGCGGATGCGCTGGCGGCGGATTTGAATCTGGACATTGCCCGTTCGGCGGGGTCTTGAACCGCGGTTCGAGTCCTTTAGTCGCCCACCTGAGGCGGCGCCTCAAAGCGCGAGAGTTCCCTCACTCACGATGACGGCCGCACCGCCGATATGTGCCGCATGCATCTCGCCGTCGCGCACCTCGAGCCGCACGTGGACCTCGCCCGGCCTGCCCATTTGCCGCCCTTGTTGGCCATGAAAACTCAAAGGCCGATCATCGAATGCGCCCACATCCCATAAGTAGGCGGCCAGCATGGCGTGGGCGTTGCCACTGACGGGATCCTCGGGAATGCCGAGCGCCGGGCAGAACATTCGCGACTGCGTCGATATCCCCTCGTCTCCGTCGTTGAGCGCGAACACGAAGAAACCGTCGGCGCCGAGTTCAGTACCGAGCGACAACAAGGTTTCGAAGTTGGGGGCGAGATCGTTCAAATGCTCCGGGCGCGACACGGGCACCAACAGCCGCGTGCTGCCTCGCCGCGCGACCCGCGCCGGCATGAGCTCATGGAGGTGCGTCGCCGGCAGCCGCAGGGCCTCGGCAACGCGCAACGTCGTCTTGAGAGGCAGAGGAACGTCCATTTCCGGCGCGGCTTGGCGAAATTCGATCGTCACCCGCGAATCTTGCACCTGTACCGAAACCGGCATGATCCCGGTGCCGGAATGTTGCCGCCAGACCCCGGGCTTGCGGTCGCCGACGGCAAGCAACACGGCATGGGCCGCAATCGTGGCGTGACCGACGAAGGGAGCCTCTTTGCGGCTATTGAAGAAGCGCAGCCGTACATCGTGGTCGGCCGCCTCGGGCGCGCTCACGAAGGCGACTTCCGCATGTGAAAATTCGCGCGCCACGGATTGCATCGTTGCCACGTCCCGGCCGTCCGTGTCCAAAACGACCATGGCCGGATTGCCGGTGAAGCGTGCCGTAGTGAATGCATCTACTTGAAAAATGCGCACGTCAGATCTCCGCTCGATCTCCGCTTTGCCCAATGGCAAATTTTTGCACGCATCAGGCTCGCAAGCTACACTTCCCACGCAAATGCGCGCCGCCGTAGAAATCACCCCGCCGGCCGCGCCGTGATCCGTGAACTGTCGATGCAGCTCGTCGGTGCCTGGCACGACACGAGCTGGATCGAACTGATCGCCGCGGGTTCGGCGATCGCCTACCTGGTACTCGCCATCGGTCAGCGCATTTCCTGCTGGAGCGCCTATTTCCTGAGCTCGTGCCTCTACGTGTGGGTGTTCTTCGAGGCGCATCTTTACATGGACTCGGCCCTGAACGTGTTCTATGCGGCGATGGCCGGGTACGGCTTCTGGCAATGGCGGCAGGGCACGGCAGGTACGCAGCTTCCCGTCAGCCGCTGGCGCGCGGCCGCGCATGTGCGCGCTTTGGCTGCCGTGCTGCTGCTGTCGTTGGTCACGTCCGTGTTCTTGCGCCGCTATACGCCGGCGGCTTGGCCGTTCGTGGATTCCATGGAAACCTGGGCGAGCGTGTACGCCACCTACCTGGTCGCGCGCAAGGTATACGAGAACTGGCATTGGTGGTTCGTCATCGACGCCGTTTACGTTGCTCTCTATTTCAACCGACGGCTGTTCGTCACCATGCTGCTGTTCGGTGCGTATCTCGTGCTGATCGTGATCGGCACGCGCGAGTGGCGGCGCAGCCTGCCGGCCGCCCATGCATCCGCGTGAGGCGCGGGCAATCGCGCGCGAGGCCGTGCCGGGGAGCGGCGAGCCGACCTTGATCCGGCTCGGTTCGGGCCTGCTCAACGATACCTATCGGGTGGATCGCGACGGCTGCACCTTCAGCATGCGAGTCGCAGTGCCGAGCTCGCAGGTCTCGAGGTTGGATCGCGAATGGCAGCTCGAGGTCTTGCGGGAAGCTGCGCGGCGCAGACTGGCGCCGCCTTTGGTGTGCGGCGATGCCGAACGCGGGTTCTTGGTGCAGGAATGGGTCGCGGGTCGGCCGTGGCCTGCGGCCTCGGTCCGCCAGGCAGCCAACATCGCACGTATGGCAGATCTTCTGCATCGCGTGCACGAGTTGCCCCAGCCTGATCCTGCGCTAGTCAGGCGCCCGGGTGCATGGATTGAACACTACGCGGCAGCCTTGACGGTAGCCGGCCTCGCGGCGCCCGCCGCGAAGCTCGCCGCCGCCGCCGCCGACCGCCTTGCCAGCCTGGAGGCTCTACCTGAGCCTTCATTCGTCGTGTGCCATAGTGATTTGCATCTGATGAATCTGCTCGAGTGCCCATTGCCCGCAAGCGCCTCGGGTTCGCTCACGCTGCTGGACTGGGAATATGCTCACGTGTCGGAGCCGTTCTGGGATTTGGCCGGCTGGAGCGCCAACAACGATTTTTCCGACCCGCTGCTGCGCGGGCTGTTGCGTGCCTATCTGGGGCGCGCGCCGCAGGCGTTCGAATGGACACGCTGCAAGCTGCTGATCTGGTTGTATGACTACGTGTGCTTGTTATGGAGCGAGCTGTATTTGGATTCGCGCGACGGTACCGGTCCCGGCAGCGACGCAGACGGCATGGGCCGCCCCGGCATGGGCCGCCCTGGCATTGCCGCACGGGTGCAGGTGCTGAGTCAGCGCCTGGCGGAAGATTAGCGTGCCGCAGCCTTTTTGGGAGCGCGTGGAAGACCTTGCAGTCAAATCGCGCGTGCTTTGCGCGCATGTATAGGCGATTCGGCATTCTTCCGGCACACTAGTGTTGTCGTGCCTCGATGAGATGTCGGCGCGCGATGATGAGACGTGCTTTCAGCAGCAATTCAACGGAGTCATTCAATGGCGCGGATGGTCGTGGTGGATCGAGATGGCAAGGAACACGAGATCGAAGCGAGGCCCGGGCTCAAGATCATGGAAATCCTGCGTGAGCTCGATTATGGCGTCGCGGCGATCTGCGGCGGTCTTTGCTCGTGCGCGACGTGCCACATCTACGTCGATCCGGACTGGACGTCGCGCTTACCGGCGCCGCAGAGCGATGAGCAGGAGCTGCTGCGTGAGCTCAGCGATTACAAGGAGCCGGTCTCCCGGCTCTCCTGCCAGGTCGACATGACCGAGGCGCTGTCGGGTATCAAGGTGGCCATCGCACCAGATTCGTAGCACTGATGCTGCGCGGTTCGCATGATGGCCGTCGCACGGCTACTCACCCCGCCGGGCAAAAGCCGTACCGGCCCGTCAACATCACGTCGCCGATGTGCCTTTGCGCTCCGTCTGACGCTTCACGGCCTCCTGCGCGGCGGCAATTGCCGCGGGATCGCCGAGAAAGCGCCGGCCGAGCGATTGCAGCTGATCGTCGAGTTCGTAGAGTATGGGGATCCCGGTTGGGATGTTGAACTCCACGATGTCGCTTTCAGACATCATGTCGAGCATCTTGACCAGCGCCCGCAGGGAGTTGCCATGGGCGACGATGAGCACGTTTTTGCCCGCGCGCAGTTCCGGCACGATGTGCGTCTCCCAGTAAGGCAGCACGCGGGCGAGCGTGTCCTTGAGCGATTCGGATGAGGGAAGCCAAGCCGGATCGACATCCGCGTAACGTGGGTCGAAACGCGGCTGGCGCGGGTCGTTGGGATCGAGCGGCGGCGGCGGGATGTCGTAGCTGCGGCGCCAGATCTTCACCTGAGCTTCGCCGTGTTTGGCCACCGTCTGGGCCTTGTCGAGCCCTTGCAGGGCGCCGTAATGGCGTTCGTTGAGGTGCCAGCTGCGCTCGACCGGCAGCCACATGCGGTCCGTGGTGTCGAGAATGATCCAGAGCGTACGTATCGCGCGCTTCAGCACGGAGGTGAATGCGATGTCGGGCTCAAGACCCTCGCCAAGCAATTCCTTGCCCGCCTGTTCCGCCTCGACGCGGCCCAGATCGCTCAGGTCCACATCGTGCCATCCAGTGAACAGGTTCTCGACGTTCCAAACGCTCTGACCATGACGCACCAAAATGAGTTTTCCCGCCACTTCAACTACTCCTGGCGCGCAACGCCGCCGCAAACCTACCTTCGAATCTGACCGCCACGGCGTGCTCCGTCCCGGTCTGGGTCGCCGCCCTCGCTTGGGCCGTCCCGAGCGCCGTGCGCAGCTCCACCCGCAATGGGATCCGACCCCGGCCGGCACGCTCCAGCATCTTGCGAAACTTGTCAATCTCCACCCCCGTCGGGGTGATCAAGTGCGCGCGCAGCTCGCCATGGACCGGCGCCAGGAATTCGACCTTCGACTCTTGGATCACCGCATCCGCGGCAATGCCGTTTCGCGCCAGGAAGCGAGTTGCCCATGCCCAACCGGTGAGCACCGCCAGACAATACAGGCTGCCGCCGAAGGCCGTCCTCTTGTGATTGGCGTTCGGCTCGAACGGCGCGCTCAAGATCAGAGTGTGGTCATCCGCCTGCTCGACCACGACGCCGATAGCCTGAGCCAAGGAGATTTCGGCGTCGATGCACGCCTGCAGATAGGACGGACCAAAATCGCCCGACGGCGGCAAGGGCGGCCCGGGCATCGGTTGCCCCGGCACGAGCGGCCGCGGCAAGGGCAACCGCGGACTCACTCTTGAACCAGGCGCCGGACCGCCTGCAGTGCGACGGACAGCGTCGCGAAATCCGGCGGCGAGCCGGTACGCAGATCGACCACCACCCGCTTGAGCGAATCGACCACGGCGCCACGGCGCGCGATCCAGTTGTCGACCCGCGCGTCGGCACGGGCCGTCCCCGCATAGCGGCTACGGCCGGCCAGCACTGCCGCGGTGAGGCTGCGCTGCAGGGCGTATAGGTTGTCGCGCAGGGTGCCGCGTGCCACCGCCTGCCAGTGCCCTTCGGCGTTGAGGCTTTCGATCTGATCCTTGATCCAGTTCAATCCGATGCGCTCCCCCAGGGTGAAGTAGGCGCGTGCCGCATACACGATGTCGACGCGCGCCGTCGTCGATACTTCAACCAAATCCAACGCACAGAGCATTGGCGCAAGCGCAGCGATGCGCACGGCCAGTGACTCCGGCACGTGCTGCTGGATCAGGCTTGCGCGCTGTGCCGCGAGCCGCGCCTGATCGGTGGCCGCCAGAGCTTGCCCTAGGTCGCGAAACAGCAGCCCTACCTTGGGCGCATAGCGCGACACGGCGCGCTTGATGTCGAGGTCGTCGCGTCGATGCTCCAGCAGCCAATAACTGATGTGCGTCAGCAATCCGGCTGTCTGCGACATCGCGGTGTACTGCACTGCCGTCGGAATTTTGCCATCGAGCGCTTCGATTTGCGACCAGATGTCGCGTATGGCGAACACTTCGCGCGCGATGCTGTAAGCGCGCGCGATCGCCGCGGGATCCGCGCCGCTCTCATCCTGCGCACGGATGGGAAACACCGGCCCCATACGGTTGATCAGGCTGTTGGTGATGGCGGTGGCGATGATCTCGCGCCGCAGCCGGTGGCGCCGGATCCGGCGCGCGAAGCGCTTCTGTACCGGTTGTGGAAAATAGCGGTTCAATTCGGCCGAGAGGAACGGATCCTCGGGCACATCGGAATTGATCAGCGCGCGATACAGCCAAATCTTGCCGTAGCTCAAGGTGACGGCAAGTTCAGGGCGCGTCAGGCCTTCGCCGGCCTTGCGACGCTCGGCGATCTCCTCATCGCTCGGCAGAAATTCCAGTGCGCGATTCAAGTCTCCCGAGCGCTCCAGCGCGCGGATCACATAGGCGCTCTCGCTCAGGCGCTGTTTCGCTTGAAATTCCGCGTGGCTTATCGCCTGGCTCTGCAGATAATTGTTGCGCAGCACCAGCGCTGCGACTTCGTCGGTCATTTTCACGAGCAGCCGATCGCGGGCGGCGCGCGTCAGTTCGCCGGCGCGCACGGCCGCATTGAGCAGAATCTTGAGGTTCACCTCGACGTCCGAACAATTGACGCCGCCGGAGTTGTCGATGAAATCGGTGTTGAGCCTGCCGCCGCGGCGCGCGAACTCGATGCGTCCGAGTTGCGAAACTCCGAGGTTTCCGCCCTCGCCGATCACCTTGCAGTTGAGCTCGCGCGCATCGATGCGCACGGCATCGTTGCTGCGATCGCCGACATCGCCGTGGCTTTCGCCGGCCGACTTCACGTAGGTGCCGATGCCGCCGTTCCACAACAGATCGACGTGTGAGCGCAGTATCGCCTTGATGACTTCGTTGGGTGTCGTCTGCGCCGGCAACTCGAGCAGCGCCTGGGCCTCCCGGGACAGGCTCAAGGACTTCACGCTGCGCGAAAAAATGCCGCCGCCCTTGGACAGCGCGGCGCGCGAATAATCCTCCCACGAGGAGCGCGGCAGCTCGAACAATCGCCGGCGCTCTGCAAAGGAGCGCTGCGCATCGGGCGCCGGATCGATGAAGATGTGCTGGTGATTGAACGCGGCAACAAGCCGTATGTGGCGCGATTGCAGCATGCCGTTGCCGAACACGTCACCGGCCATGTCGCCGATGCCGGCGACCGAGAAATCCTGGCTTTGAACGTCGACGCCGATTTCGCGGAAATGGCGCTTGACGCACTCCCATGCGCCCCGGGCGGTGATGGCCATCTTCTTGTGGTCATAGCCGGCGGAGCCTCCGGAAGCGAACGCATCGCCCAGCCAGAAGGCATATTCCTGCGAGATGGCATTGGCGATGTCGGAGAACGTCGCTGTTCCCTTGTCCGCCGCGACCACCAGGTACGCATCGGCCGCGGCATCGTGGCAGACCACCTTCGGGGGCGGCACGATCTTGTCGCCGACGATGTTGTCGGTGATGTCGAGCATGCCGCGAATCAGGATCTGGTAGCAGGCGATCACCTCGGCGGCCTGCGCCTCGCGCACCGCCGGCATGCGCCGAACCACGAATCCGCCCTTGGCGCCGACCGGCACGATGACGGTGTTCTTGACCTGCTGGGCCTTCATGAGTCCGAGTATCTCGGTGCGAAAATCCTCGCGCCGATCCGACCAACGGATGCCGCCGCGCGCGACGTGCCCCATGCGCAGGTGCACCCCCTCCATGCGCGGCGAGAATACGAAGATCTCGAACAGGGGCCTCGGCAGGGGCAGTTCACGCAGTTGCTGGCTCTCGATCTTGAACGACAAGTAGGGCCTGCCCTTGCCGGCCGCGTCGGTCATGAAGGCATTGGTGCGCACGGTGGCGGACAGCGTGCTCCACAGGCCGCGCAGAATCCGGTCCTCGTCCGAGCGAGTTACTGCTTCGAGCGCCTCGGCAATTCGTGTGCCCAAACCGGCGAGGGATTTGGTGCGTGCCGCCCCGGAAAGCGCCGGATCGAAGCGCGCCATGAACAGATCTGCGAGCAGCCTGGTACTGGCCGGGTTGTTGACCAGAACCTGGGCGATGTAGCCTTGGCTGAAGGGCAGTCCGGCCTGCAGCAGATAGCGGCAGTAGGCACGCAGCACGGTCACAATGCGCCATGACACGCCCGCCGACAGGGTGAGCTGATTGAAGCCGTCGTTGTCCATGCGGCCGGTCCAAACGGCCGTGAAAGCGCTCTTGATCTCATGGTCCAGCGCCTCGACCGGCAAAACGGCGGGCGACTGCATCTTGAGCTCCAGATCCTGGATCCAGGCGCGCTTACCGTCCGCGAGCTCGAGCTCGTAGGGCCGCTCCGCCATCACCTTGAGTCCCATGTTTTCGAGCATGGGCAACAGATCGGATATCGGAATGGAATCCTGGCCGCGGAAGATCTTCAGGAACAACGCGTCGTGGCGGCGCGGATCCGTGCGATAGATGTCCAGATGCAGGCGCGACGGTTCCTTCTCCAAGGCCTCCAGGAAGGAGACGTCGAGGGCGGCAGAGTCGCCGTTGAAGTCCTCGGTATATGCGGCCGGAAAGGCCTGCGCGTAGGCGGCGTACAATTTCAGCGCGTAGGATTCGTCGAATCGCGCCAGCAGGGCGGTCTTGAATGAATCCAGCCACGAACTCACAGCCGCGGCGATGCGCCTCCCGAGTTCATGTGCATCGACGCGAGTATCGTTGCTCGGCTGCGTGCGGGCGACGATGTGGATGCGCGCCAGATGCGATTCGGCGATGTGTACCCGGGATTCCATGCTGGTTGCAGCGAATGCATCGCGGATGAGCCGCTCGATGCGCTGCCGCACCTGGGTGTTGTACTGCTCGCGCGGCACGTAGACGAGGCATGAGTAGAAGCGCCTGAACGGATCACGCCGCACGAGCACCCGTACCCGCGGCCGTTCGTTCAGGCTGACGATGCTGGACGCGATGCGCGTCAAATCCGCAATGCTGGCCTGGAACAATTCATCGCGCGGGAAGGATTCCAATATGTGCTGCAACGTCTTGCCGTCGTGGCTGTCCGGTGCGAGCGCGAAGTGCTCGATGACGCGTGCCACTTTGTGGCGCACCAGCGGTATATCCGCCGGATTGCTGTTGTAGGCCGCCGAGGTCCAGAGGCCTAGGAAGCGGCGCTCGCCGATCAGTTGACCCTTGGGCGCAAAGTGCTTGATGCCGACGTAGTCCAGGAACCCGGGTCGGTGCACGGTCGAGAGCATGTTGCCTTTGGTCACCAGGCTCAAATCGTGCGCCCGGCTTTGGCGGCGAATGTCCTCCGGCAGTATCTGGCCGGTGCTCTCCGGCGGCCTGTGCCCCGGCCGCAAGATACCGAGTCCCGTCGCCATCACAGGATCGAGGCGTTCGCTGCCTTTGCGGCCCGCGAGGGCGTACTCGCGGTAGCCCAAGAAGGTGAAGTGATGATGTTCCATCCACCCGAGCAACGCACATGTCTCGCTCAAGTCGTGCGCATCGAAACGTGCGCCTTGCGCCGCGAGGTCCTCGGCGGCGAGGTGCGCCGCGTGACGCATGCGCGGCCAGTCGGCGTATGCCACGCGAACATCGCGCAGGGCGCGTTCTATCGCCGCGGCCAGCGACGACAGGGCGGCGGGATCGACGATGCGATCGATCTCCAGGTGCTGGAAGGACTCGAGCCGTGGGCGGGCTGCAGCGGAGTTCTCCGCGCGCCTGCCCAGCATGCGCAGCACGCCGCCGGCATCGCGCACGACCGCGAATACGGGATGCGCGAGAAAATGCAGCAAGAGTGAGCGCTCCCGCAGCGCGAGGCTGATGGAATCGACCAGGAACGGCATGTCGTCGTTCACCACATCGATGATGGTGTGCGGCGACACGAAGCCATGCTCGCGCAATGTCGGATTGAACACCCGAACCAGCGGCGCACGGCGCCGGCGCATCGCGAACATCAGGTGCGACAGCGCCGCGCCGGCGAGCTCTTGCGGATCGCGGTGCGCGAGGTCCTCGGCATCGACGTTGCTGAAGTAGATCCCAAGGTATCGCCGCCAATTCAAGGCGCGCACGCTCTTGGGCGGCCGCACCCTGGCGTGCAGCACTGCGCTCAGGTCTTTTTGTTGCATGGGTAACAGTAACTCCGCCAGGCCGAAATGATATGCCAGGTCGCGGTGCGGCGCACTTCAGGGTCGATGTTGGCCCGCAAGGTAGGCCTCGGTTTGCATCTCGATCAGGCGGCTCGCGGTGCGCTCGAACTCGAAGCGCAGTGTCTCGCCTTGATAGAGCGCAGCCGGCGCAGCGGCGGCCGAGACGACGATGTTGACGCTGCGATCGTAGAATTCGTCGACGAGCATGATGAAGCGGCGCGCAGCATTCTCGTCGGCGACGGTGAACACGGGGACGTGCGAGATGAAGACCGTGTGATAGAGGCGCGCGATCTCGATGTAATCGTTCTGGCCACGTGGACCGTCGCAGAGGTCCGCGAACTCGAACCAAACCATTCCGGGCGCGGTCGCCCGTGCGACGATGGGCCGCTCCTCGATGTTCAAGGTCGTGGGGCCGCCGTGCGCGGCATCGGCAGGCCGGCCCCCGGTTGGCCGGCCCCCGG
>Ga0116231_10004922_pt1 | contig 26737 bp, 24 predicted proteins | sample S1TSphgellanicum_2_FD_89695 | JGI IMG/M metagenome (GOLD analysis project Ga0116231, IMG submission 89695) | Host-associated microbial communities from peat moss isolated from Minnesota, USA - S1T2_Fd - Sphagnum magellanicum MG | ecosystem: Host-associated > Plants > Peat moss > Unclassified... | reverse complement strand
CTGCCGTCGTCGCCGTGCCTGTCCAGCCGCATCGAGACCGGTTTGCGTATCGAGGCGCCCATGCTGTCCATGGTGCATGAAGCCGAAAAACTTGTCGCCGGCCTGCTAAGCCCGCGCACGGTGCGTTGCCGGGTGCGTGCGTCGGGTGTCGTGGTAGAACTGGATGAATCCACGCTGCGCAATCTCGGCAGCGCGGAAGAGGAAAGTTTGCGGGAGCAGATTGCCGCCCTCGGTGTGGTTCGCCCCGTGACCTTCGCGCCCTACCGCACCGGCAGCGCCTTCGTGCAGCCCGCGGCATGAGCGATTTTCTCCTCGACGTGCCGCGCGCCGAGCGCATCGGTTTTGGTGAGGCCGTGTTCTGCGCCGGCAAAAGCGTCGCTCAGATCGACGCTATTCTCGATGACGCCGCCGGCCGCCGCCTGTCCATGCTGCTAACGCGCCTCGATGAAGACAAGTACCGCAAGCTGCGCCATGGGGCTGCGCTGGATTATGATGCGCTGTCGCGCACTGCCTACGCCGGCGAGCCCGCGCCTGTCGCTGCATCGTCGGTTGCCATCGTGACTGCCGGGACCTCGGACATTCCAGTTGCGCGTGAGGCCGCTCGGACCTTGGCGTTTGACGGATATGGCGCCGTGCAGATTGACGATGTCGGTGTCGCCGGCCTGTGGCGGCTGATGCAACGTATCGAGGAACTTCGTGCGTATAAAATCGTCATTGTGGTGGCCGGCATGGATGCGGCGCTGCCGACCGTGCTCGGCGGGCTGATCCCAGGGTGCATTATCGCGGTGCCGACGTCGGTGGGTTACGGCGTCGCGACCGGTGGACGGGCTGCGCTGGATGCCATGTTGGCGAGCTGTGCGCCGGGGGTCGTGGTAGTGAACATCGATAACGGGTACGGCGCAGCCTGTGCAGCTATGCGGGTGATCAAAAGTCACAAGACATCGTAGGGCGGAAAAGCGAAGCGCCTTCCGCCAATACGGCCGTGCATCAGGCTCGGCGAAATTCGTGCGTTTGCGAGGTGGACATGGCGGAAGGCGCTTCGCTTTTCCGCCCTACTGCCCTTTTTGTTGGAGAAAACCCATGGACCGAAGAGACTTCATTAAAACCACCGTCGCAGGTGTCGCCGCCGCCGCCAGCCCCGCGCTGGCACAAGCCGCAGCGCCGCACCCGATCACGATCGTCGGCACCTCGCCCGACAACACCACGCCAGGCGGCGTAGTCACGCCCACCGGCCCGGTCACCGCCAAACTTGCGCAACATCCGGCGATGAAATACCGCCCCTTCGGCAACACCGGCGAACGCCTCTCCATGATCGGGCTTGGCGGCTTCCATCTCGCCAAGCCTGGCGGCCCGACCGCGAAGGAAGCGATCGCGCTTGTGCACGCCGCCATCGAGGCCGGCATCACCTTCTGCGATAATTGCTGGGATTATAACGGCGGCGAAAGCGAAGTGCGCCTGGGCAATGCTCTGCAAAACGGCTGGCGCGACCGCGTGTTCCTGATGACCAAGATCGACGGCCGCACCGAGAAAGCCGCGCAACAGCAAATCGACGAATCCCTCAAACGCCTGAAAACCGATCATCTGGATTTGCTGCAATTCCACGAAATCATACGCCCCGATGATCCCGAAACGATCTTCGCCCAAGGTGCCGCCTTGTCGGTCGCGTTACGCGCCCGCGAACAGGGCAAAATCCGCTACATCGGTTTCACCGGCCACAAGAGCCCTGCAATCCACGCCCACATGTTCGAAGTGGCTGACGCGCACGGCTTTCATTTCGATAGCGCGCAAATGCCGCTGAACGTCATGGACGCGCATTACGACAGTTTCGAGCAGCGCGTCCTGCCAATCGCACTCGCCCGCCACACCGCCGTGCTCGGCATGAAAACTTTCGGGGATGCCTTCATTCTCGAATCGCAGGTGCTCGCACCCTCCGATCTGCTGGCATATTCCCTGAGCCTGCCGACGACGTTGCAGGTGCTTGGCATCGACACGCCTGCGGTGCTCAAACAATCCCTCGATGCGGTGGCCAGCTACCAGCCCCTGACGCCGGCCCGCCGCGCCGAAATTCTCGCCAAATCCGCCGCCCGCGCCGCTGATGGCAGCACCGAGCGGTATAAAGTCTCGCACCATTTCGATGGCACGATCCAGAATCCAGAGTGGCTGGGCTAGACCGCAGGGCAGATTTTTATCCGCCTCGTCCGGCTTAGCGGCACCAACGGGCGGATAAGAAATCCGCCCTACTGCGCTTTGGCTACATTGACGAGGGCGGCTGAATGGCTTTGAATCATATGCCTAGTTCGCGCTGCTCTAGCCTACTCTCCTGGTCACCAGCCGCAGAATGTTGCGCGTCTCGGGTGAAATCGCTGTTGCGCGATGTCCAGGCATCTGCCGCCCATTTGCGTGAACCGTGGCAACCAGATCGTTGAGGCTTTCAGTCCCCAGCCACTTCATCGCGGCCGCATGGCCGATTTTTCCGCGCTCCAGCTTGTCGAGCATCTCAGCCAACGTCATGGCGTGCTTTCCTCATCCATCGCGATTGAACCCGCTTCGTTCGCCCCGGGCGCTCCAATGGCAGCATCGGCGATTTGCGCTGCGCGTTGATCTGATCCAGCACCTCTTGCCCATCCGGTATCACGCCTTCGTCCGCCAGCGCCCTGATCCAGGCCGCCGTGTTGAGAAGGTGCACCCGCGGCAGGCGGGCAATGCGGGTCTCCAGCACGTCAGGGTCTTCGAACAGAACGAGCGGCACAAACGCGGGCGAAGCCGTCAAGGCGAGATGGGTAGCATATTCGTCCACCGCAATCTCGCCCAGATTTCCGCTCGGCGTTGTCGGATCGCGGCTGCGGCGAGTCTGGAAACCGACACCGACGTTCGTCTCGATGATGCGGATCCGGTTTCCCATACGCAGCAGCCAGGCGCTCACCCTGCCGCCGGGGTCGTTGGCGGACCTGGTTATCTCGTCATGAACCTGGTCCACGATCTCGATCGGCACAGAAAATGTTTCGAACAGGTCGAGCCTGTCGATCCGCGCAAGCGTCAGAACCGGGCTGGCGTCCGGGATTATGACGGCGATATCGACGGTTCTGCGGGTCATCGAATGCCTTGGTAGCTGTATTGCCAACAACCGCCGGCGCGGCCGATACACCAAGCGTGAACATTGCCGTCATTCACCCCCCCGTCGCAAGGGCGCAGGCCGAGCAGCTCGCCGCCTCCGACCCGCGCGTCTCCGCCTTCGTCTCCGCCCATGCCGGCACCGGCAAAACCAAGCTGCTCATCGACCGGCTGCTGCGCCTCATGCTCGAAGGTGCGGACCCCGCGCGCATCCTGTGCCTCACCTACACCAAGGCGGCGGCGGCGGAGATGGCGATCCGGCTGCATCGGCGGCTCGGCACATGGGTGACGGCGAGCGATGCGGCACTCGACCAGGCGCTGGGCGAACTCCACGTGCCGGCAGGCCCGGCGCAGCGGGCCCACGCCCGCGCCCTGTTCGCCACCGTGCTCGACCTGCCGGGCGGCATGCGCATCGGCACCATCCATGCGTTCTGCCAGTCGCTGCTGCGCCGCTTTCCGCTGGAAGCGCAGATTTCGCCGCATTTCCGGCTGATGGAGGATGCCGACGCCCGCGCGGCCCTCGATGATGCGCGCGAGGCGGCGTTGCCGGACGCCGACCAGGCGGCACTCGCCACGCTCGCCGGACTTGTCGGCGCCGAGGATTTCGCCCGCTTGCTCGCCACCCTGGAAAGCCAGCGTGAGAGGCTGCAAACCGCGTTCGCCATGCCGCAGCCCAAGTTGCAGGCTGCCCTGCGCCGCGCGGCCGGCCTGCGTGGTGATGCGGACTCCGCCAGCATCCTCGAAGCAGCCGTCACCTGGCCCGAGGAGCGGGCGCTGCGCGCGCAACTGATGCTGGCGCGCAACCATGGCTCGCCGGCGGTGGCCGACAAGGCAGGGCGCATGCTCGGCTGGCTCGCCCTGCCGCCCGAGCTGCGTGCCGAACATTGGGAGCGGTGGCTCGAAGAACTGTTCCGCAAGGACCGCAACCGCGGCGCACTCTCCAAATTCTGCAACGAGAAACTCGCCAAACTCCACCCCGGCATTATCCCGGCCTGCGAGGCCGAGCAGGCCCGCGCCGAAGGCGTGCTCGACCAGCTCGCGGCACTCAGGATGGCCGAGGCAACGCAAGCCCTGCTCGCCACCGCCCGCCCGATCCTGAGCGGCACCGCCGAGGCGCGGGACCGCGGTGGCCTGCTCGATTACGACGATCTGATCCGCCGCACCGCCACGCTGCTGAAAGATCCCGGCCGCGCCGCCTGGGTGCTGTTCAAGCTCGACGGCGGCCTGGACCACCTCCTGCTCGACGAAGTGCAGGACACCGCGCCGGCGCAATGGGACATTGCCGACTATCTGACCGGCGATTTTTTCGCAGGCAGCGGCACACGCGATGCGGCGGCTCTCAAACGCACGGTGTTCGCGGTCGGTGACCGCAAGCAATCGATCTACTCGTTTCAGGGCGCCGATCCGGCCGAGTTCGACCGCTGGCGCGCGCATTACGCGCAGCGGGTGACGCAGGCGGGGCAGGGGTGGCGGGAGACGGTGCTGGACGTATCGTTCCGCACCACCGCGCCGGTGCTCGCCCTGGTCGATGCGGTGTTCGCCGCCGGCCCGGCCGCCGCCGGCGTCTGCACGCCGGCAGAACTGCGCCACATCGCCTGTCGTGCGGGCCATGCCGGGTCCGTAGAACTGTGGCCGCTGACGCCGCGGCCGGAGGCGGAGCCTTCCACCCCCTGGAGCATTCCCCGCACGAACCTGGGACGCACGTCTGCCCCGCAGGCGCTGGTCGCCGAACTCGCCCGCTGGATCGCCGAACGCCTCGCCGCCGGCAGGCTTGAGTCGCAGGACCGGCCCTTGCAGCCTGGGGATTTCCTGATCCTCGTCCGCCGCCGCGGCCAGTTCGACCGGGCGCTGGTCCGTGCGCTGAAAGCCCGCGGCGTGCCGGTGGCGGGGCTGGACCGCATGGTGCTCACCGAGCAACCCGCCGTGCAGGACATTCTGGCGCTCTGCCGCGCCCTGCTGCTCCCCAGCGACGACCTGGCTTTTGCGGAATTCTTGACGAGCCCCCTGGGCGGCCTGTCGGACGACGATCTGCTGCAACTCGCGCCCGCCCGCGAGGGGTCGCTCTGGGGCGCGCTTCGCCGCCGTGCGGAGGAGGTGCCGGCCTGGGCGCGTGCGGCCCGCATGTTCGGCACGCTGCTCGGGCGGGTGGATTTCGCCTCGCCCTACGGGCTGCTCGCCGAAACTTTGGGCGTGCTCGGCGGCCGCGCCCGGCTCTATGCGCGGCTGGGGCCGGAGGCGGCCGAGCCGGTGGACGAGCTGCTCGCCGCCGCCCTGCATTACGCCGCCCTGCATCCGCCCTCGCTGCAAGGTTTCCTGCATTGGCTCGACCAGGCGGGATCGGAGGTGAAACGCCAGGCGGAGGCGGCCGGCGGCACGGTGCGCATCATGACCGTGCATGGCGCCAAGGGGCTGGAGGCGCCTGTTGTCATCCTGCCGGACACGACGGCACTGCCGCCGCCCGACCGCGGCCTCTGCTGGACCCGCGACCCCGACTCCGGCGCCGATCTACCGCTCTGGACGCCCCAAAAAGATTTACGGTGTCAGGCCGCGCTGACCCTGCACGACCAGGCCGAGGTGGCCAGGCTGGAAGAATACCACCGTCTGCTCTACGTCGCCCTGACCCGTGCCCGCGACCATGTGCTGGTCTGTGGCTGGGCGACGCATCAGCAGAGCGACGGCACCTGGTATCAGCTGGTCGAGCGCGGCATGCAGCGTCTGGCGCCGGTGGCGCGGCCGTTCGCCGCCTGGCCCGGCGACGCGCTCACCCACGCCTGCCCGCAGACGGAAAATTCCGACAAGCCGCCCGAGACGGCGGCCGAGACCGCCGCGCCGGTGCCGGACTGGGCGGGCACCGCCCCATTATGGACGGCGCTGCCGCCGCCGCCCGAGCCGCCGCGTCCGCGCCCGCTGGCGCCGAGCCGGCCGGAGGGGATCGAGTTCGGCCCGGTTCCGCCGGCGCGCTCCCCGCTCGCGCAGGCCGGCGGCCGAGGTTTTTCCCGCGGCCTGGCCGTGCATGCGCTGCTCCAGCACCTGCCGTCGCTGGCGCCGCAAGACCGTGCCGAGGCGGCCCGCGCCTATAGCGCCGGCATGGAGGGGGGGGAGTTGCTGGCGGGCCAGGCGCTGTCCGTCCTCGCCGACCCGGCCTGCGCCGCCCTGTTCGGCCCCGGCAGCCGCGCCGAACAGCCGGTCGCCGGCGTCATCGAAGGTCAGGTCATTACCGGCCAGGTGGACCGCCTGGCCGTGCTGCCTGATGCGGTTCTGGTTGCCGACTACAAGACCAGCCGCGCCCCGCCGTCCTCGCCCGACTCGGTGCCGGTGATGTATCTGCGCCAGATGGCCGCCTACCGCGCCGTGCTGCGCCGGATTTTCACCGGCCGCCCCGTCCGCTGCCTGCTGATCTGGACTGACGGCCCCTCCGTCATGTCCCTGCCGGACGCACTGCTGGACCGCCACGCGCCTGCGCTTGATCCGGCAGCATCCGCCGACCATGTTTCAGTTTGACGTTTTCCCCAGGAGTTTTACCCCAATGAGTGCCAATACCGCCGCCACCACCGACGACACGTTTGATGCCGACGTGCTGCAAGCCACCGGCCCGGTGCTGGTGGATTTCTGGGCGGAATGGTGCGGTCCCTGCAAGATGATCGCCCCCGCGCTGGAGGAGATCGGCGCCGAATACGCCGGCCGCGTGCGGGTGGTGAAGGTGAACATCGATGAGAACCCGCAGACCCCCAACACCTACGGCGTGCGCGGCATCCCGACGCTGATCCTGTTCAAGGACGGCAAACCGGCGGCAACCAAGGTCGGCGCCGCCCCTAAAAGCGCGCTGAAAGAGTGGGTCGCCAGCAGCATTTAGCGCCGTCGCGCGGCAAGCCAGGTGTTGGTGGTCCCCAATGCCTGGCTCCGTGCCCTACGCGGCAATCCGGACGGTATTGTTACTGTCCTGCTCTTCTGCGTCTCAGCGGGCACAGTGGCCGCCGGCGCCGCGGTGTGGAAGGCGATTCTGCTGCTGGCCTGCGGTCTGGGTTTTTACCATATTCGAGTGAATGCGGCCGAGCCGGCACCGCGAAACGCTGGCTCTGATAAAAATGGACGATTCCAGGCTTAGGGTTTCAGTAACAAAACTAAAATACGTTGAACGGGATTCAAAATTCACCCAAGCGCAAATCGACCGTATCCTGGGGAGACGAAGGCCATGAGCATGATGCCGTCGATCGAGGGGGTTGCCAACGGCGCGCTGGGTGGTTTGGCGTCGTTCCTGTTCCAGCACCGTCACCGCAGCCGGGCCGCGAGTGCCGCGCGGATTCGCCGGATTGAGGCGGCGACCGAAGCGCTCGACCGCCATGCGGCAGGGCTCCGCCGCCTGCTGTACAGCGCATCGCTGTCGAACCGGTTGAAAGAGCTGCTTCTGGACATCAGCGATACGCTGGAGGAGGAGCCGTCCGCGGCGTGCTTCCTGCGGCAGCTTGTTGCCGGCCGCGGTCGGCCCCTGCACGTCTCCGCTGACCCGGTCAATGAGGATTTTGCCGCCCTGTGCGCCACCGACGCCACCATGGCCGGCGTGTTTCTAGCCGCGGTCATCGACGCCCTGGCTGCGGCGCTCCTGCGCTGGCCGGATGCGGACGTGCCCGCCGCCAAAATCCTCGCCGACGCCGCGGCGCTGTCGCCGGCGGAGCTCGCTGCCATCGCAAGGCAGTGTTTTACGGCAACCACACCGGTCAGCCTGGAGGCCGAGGCGGCGTGAGTCGGCCACGGTAGAGGCTTGCTTTCCGGCGCCGGCTTTGCTGCAACGGCGAACGAAGCAGGAGCGCACGATGCCCGATACCAACATGATGACCCTCACCCCCTCCGAGGATTACAAGGTCCGCGACTTTTCGCTCGCCGCCTGGGGCCGCAAGGAAATCTCCATGGCCGAGGACGAAATGCCCGGCCTGATGGCCTTGCGCGAGGAATACGGCCCCAGCCAGGCACTCAAAGGTGCGCGCATAGCCGGCTGCCTGCACATGACCATCCAGACCGCCGTGCTCATCGAGACGCTGACCGCGCTCGGCGCCACCGTCCGCTGGTCGTCGTGCAACATTTTCTCCACCCAGGATCATGCCGCCGCCGCGGTGGCCGCCGCCGGCGTGCCGGTGTTCGCCTGGAAGGGCATGAACGAGGACGAGTTCAACTGGTGCATCGAACAGACCGTCCGCGGCCCGGATGGCTGGACCCCCAACAGGATTCTGGATGATGGCGGCGACCTCACCAATCTCATGCACGACAAATATCCGGAAATGATGGCCGACGTCCGCGGTCTCTCGGAAGAGACCACGACAGGCGTTCACCGCCTCTGGGAGCGTGCTAAAGCGGGAAAACTGCTGACGCCGGCAATTAACGTCAACGACAGCGTAACGAAATCGAAATTCGACAATTTGTATGGCTGCCGCGAGAGCCTGGTCGATGGCATCCGTCGCGGCACGGATGTGATGATGGCCGGCAAGATCGCGGTGGTTGCGGGTTTTGGTGATGTCGGCAAGGGCTCGGCGGCCTCCTTGCGCAACGCCGGCTGCCGCGTGGTAGTCACCGAAATCGATCCGATCTGCGCCTTGCAGGCGGCGATGGAAGGGTATGAGGTCGATACGATGGACGACGCCGCCCCCCGCGGCGACATTTTTGTCACTGCCACCGGCAACGTCGATGTCATCACCGCCGACCACATGCGCGCCATGAAGCACCGCGCCATCGTCTGCAACATCGGCCATTTCGACAGCGAAATCCAGATCGAGGCTTTGCGCAATTACAAGTGGGAAAACGTCAAACCGCAGGTGGACGAGGTGGTGTTCCCCGACGGCAAGCGCCTGATCGTGCTCTCCGAAGGCCGCCTGGTGAATCTCGGCAACGCGACCGGCCATCCGAGCTTCGTGATGTCCGCGAGTTTTACCAACCAGGTGCTGGCGCAGATCGAGCTATGGCACGCCAAACCCGGCCAGTATGAGAACAAGGTCTATACGCTGCCCAAACATCTGGACGAGAAAGTAGCGGCCCTGCATCTCGCGAAGGTGGGTGCGAAGCTGACGAAATTGTCGAAGAAACAGGCGGATTATCTCGACCTTCCGAGCGTGAACGGCCCGTTCAAGCACGATCTCTATCGGTACTAGCACCACTTCCGTAGGGCGGAAAAGCGAAGCGCCTTCCGCCATTCCCACCTCTCGACCACACTATCGTCCCCGAGCTTGTCGCGCGGCCGTAATGGCGGAAGGCGCTTCGCTTTTCCGCCCTACGGTGCTCTCCCCGCGCAAGGCCGTGGTGGGCTAAAGCTCACCCTACGGTGCCGTCACACTCTCCCCGACCGGCGCAATAATCTGGTCGCAAACCGCCATCGCCACCGTCACCACCGTGCCCTCGCCGGGGTGGCTGTGCGTGGTGACCGTGGCCCCGATCTGCCGCGCCAGGGTCGCCACCACCGAGGTGCCGAGCCCCGGTTTGCGGGCCGGGCCGGACAGGCCGGCGCCGCCGTCGGCCACGATCATCAGCAGCCGTCCGCCATCCTGCCGGATCGACAGCGCCACCTCGCCCTCCGTGCCGGCCGGATAGGCGTGGCGCAGCGCGTTGGTGAGCAGTTCGCTGGCGATCAGGCCCAGCGGGATCGCCTGCTCGGCGTCCAGGCAGACACCGGTCTCCGCGCGGCATTGCATGGCAATGGACGGGTTGAGCGCCCCCATGCGCTCGCAAAGATCCGCCAGCATGCGGTCGATGTCCATGCTGCGCAAATCCGGGCTGCGCTGTAGCGCCAGATGCGCGTTCGCCACCGCATCCACACGCGCCACCGCGTCCGCCAGCGCCTGCCGGATTTCCACCGTGTCGGCGCGCGAAACTTGCAGCTGCAGCAGGGAGGCCACGAGTTGCAGCGAGTTCTTGATGCGGTGATCAGCCTCATGCATCAGCACGTCGCGCGCGCGCAAAGCTTCCTCGAGCGCCTCCTCACGCTCCCGCCGTTCGGTGACGTCGCCGACCACGCCGATCACTTTGCTCATGTCAGGCAGCACCGCGCCGCGGCTGACCAGCCAGCGCACCGAGCCTTGCGCCGTGCGCATGCGCATCTCGTCGGCATAGATGCCGCGCTCGGCCAATGTAGCGACCATTTTGGCTTGGGCGCGCTCGCGGTCGGCCGGATCGATCAAGGCGCGCAATTCCGCGCGCGTCAGCTCGATCGGCGCGGGCGGCCTTCCCAGGATCGCGGCGAAGGTGGCGTCCAGCCGATACAGGCCGGCTTCGATGTCGAGCTCCCACAGGCCGAGCGCGCCGGCGTCGATGGCGGCGCGCAGACGTTCGGCGACGGCACGGAACTGCGCCTCGCTCTCCTGCAGCCGTCGTTCGGCGCGCACGCGCTCGGTGACATCAAACGCCATGCCGACGGAGGCCAGGATCTGCCCATCGGGCGCGCGCACCGGGCCGGCGTGCACTTCGAGGTCGGCCAGGCTGCCGTCCGGCCGCCGGTAGCGTATGCGTTCGCCGCGCACCACTTCGCCGGTTTTTAACGCGCGCACGATGGGGTAGTCGTCGCCGGCGAAGGTGCGGCCGTCCGGATGCAGCGCGCCATAGGCGGCCATGTCGGCGCTGGCGCGCACGCTATGCTGGTCGTGGCCGAGCACCTGGGCGGAATTGACGCTGCGTATCAGCAGCCGGCCGCCCGGCGCCTCCAGGATCGCGGCCGCCCCCGGCACCTGGCGGAACACTTCGGCGAGCCTGGCCTCGGCCTGCAACGCGGCATGGGCGGCCTGGCGCAGCCCGTGCGTCGCCCACAGCACGGTGGCGCAGGCCGGCGGGAACATCAGCACGTCGATCTGAACGGCGTTCAGCGGCCAGGCGGTGAGCCACGGACGCAGAAACAGCAGCGAAATCGCCGCATACCCCGCCGCACCCGCCAGGACGGCGGGCAGCGTGCCGCAAAACACGCCGGCCAGCACCACGGCCGGCAGGAGCACGACGAAATATCCAAGGCCAGGGGCAAACATCTCCAGCACCGCCCGGAACAGCAGGGCGAACGCGGCAAATCCCAGCGCAAGCCCGTACTCCGCCGCCTCCGGGCGGCGCGATCGGGGAGCGGTGAAGCGCGGGGTAAGCATGGCGTTCCCAGTGTGACCACATTCGACCGTCTGCGCGTCGTGCAGAGGGTAAACGGATCATAAAAGGTGGCGCTGAGCAAACAGGAATGTTTTGGGCTGCTCTATCGATGCATCCATCCCTGCGCGGCCGCCGCGTAGGATGGGTCTTGACCCATCAACTCGGACCGAAGCGCGCGCACAATGATGGGTCAAGACCCATCATATGGCATATTGCGGCCTGCTACACGGCGCGATGCGCCTTGCCGTGGTGCGCGCAATGCGACACCGGCGCCGGCTGCCGGCGTGCCAGCAACATGAGCGACACGGCGGCGCACGCAGCCAGCAGGTTGAGCCAGAAAGTGTAATTCAGCGAGAAATTCTCCATCGCCGCCTGCGCCCCGGCCCGGTGCGGCGGCATCCAGCCCAGCGCGCCGAACGCCACATCCATCAGAATGCCTGCCGTTACCATGGTGGCGTAGAACACCGCGCCGATATAGGCCGCCATGCGCCACCCGAAGGCGCGCCGGTACACGTCCAGCAGCGGCAGCACGATCAGATCCGCAAACAGGAAGGCCAGCACACCGCCGAAACTCACCCCAGCGCCCCACAGCACGGCCGCCATGGGCACGTTGCCGATGGAGCAGACGAACGACAGCATGGCGACGATCGGCCCCAGCAGCGCATTCGCCGGCACCTGCACCCAGGGGTTTGCGCCCTTGACGAACAAAGCCTGCCACACGCCGGATGGCACGAAGGCCGCGAGCACGCCGGCGATCAAAAAGCCAAGCAGCAAATCTTTCCAGAGCATGCCGACATCCATGGCGAAATTCTGCGCCACCAGCGTCCAGGTCTGCGCCCGCCCGAGTTTTTGCCAGAAACTGCCGGCCGGCTCCGCCATGCCGCCATGCGCATGCCCGCCTTGCGCATCGCCGACATGCCGCGCCGCCTCGACGAGTCTGGCCGGATAGGTCGCGCGCACGATCAGGCTCATGACCAGCACCAGCACGACGCCGCCGATCCACTCGCCGGCCATGAACTGCCAGCCCAGCAGCAGGTAGAGCACGATGCCCAACTCGGCGACGAGGTTGGTGGAGGACATCAGAAACGCCAGGCTCGGGATCAGCCCCGCCCCCTTGCGGAACATCGTCTTGCTGATGGCGGCTGACGCATAGGAACAGCTCGAACTCGCCGCCCCCGCCGCCGCCGCCAGCGCGATCTGCCGCAGCCCGTTGCCGCCGAGGGCTTTGACCATCCGCTGTTGCGACACCAAAGCCTGCAACGCCGCCGATATCAGGAACCCGAGCACCAGGCTCCATCCGACCTGCCAGAACATGCCGCCCGCCATCAGCAGCGCCTGGCCGGTTTGCGAGAGGATCTGGTTCAAGGCGGGCATCTCCGTGCAATTTGCGCACAGGTCAGGCTCGCCCGTGGTAGATGCAAGTGGCGTGGGGAGCTGTTCTGTTCACTTTTGCGCAGCCGTCCGGTCGATGGCGCTGGAAAAACAGCCCGGTGCAGCCCAATATATACGGCGGCTGAGTATGGAGCCGTTGCAATGGTGTTTTACGACGAGGATACCGGAGGCGTGAGCGGCTCAGCCGCCCAGGAGACCAGGCCGCCGCCCAACGAGCAGAGCGAATTTGAAGGGCTGTGGCAGCAAATGCTGGCCGACATGGACCGCCGGCTTGACGTGCTGGACGCCGACGCCGCGCGGATATTGGCGCTGTATCGAACCGCCGCGTGAGCGAGGCGTCCGCCCCGCCCGGCGACCCGCAAACGCCCGGCAGGGACGCGGACAAGCCGAGCGTAGGTGGCTTCCTGCATAATCTTTATGTCGGGAGCAAGACAATTTTCGGCTTGCTCCCCAGCCTGCTGCGTATCCTTCACACGCTTGAGACGCACAGCGAGATCATCAAGCTGCAGCAAGGCGTCATCGATACCATGAAGTCCAGGCTGGACAGGCTGGAAGGCCGCGAGGACATCATCGTCGCGAAGTTTGAAACAGCGGCAACCCGGGTCACTGCCGACTTTGCCGAGAAGATAGGGCGCATTGAGGGTTTACTTGAAGGCCGAAGCAGGCGCGAGTGACAGAGCCGAATCGTAGCCCATATCCAGGCGCAAGCTTTTGCTCAGAACCTGACCGAAAATGCGCTAGGCCTCTGTCGGCTGGCGTGCGTTTTCGAGCACCGGAGCGGAGCGGCGTCTTCGGCCGTGAGACTCGGCGATCGCAGCAAACGTGCGTCAGACGGCCGGCATAGGTGCGTTTTCGGTCAGGCTCTCAGGCGTGATGTTGGCGTCTCCACACGACCCCGAGCACGGTCCCCGTCAGCGTTCCGGCCGCAGTGAAGCCCCACTGCCATGCCGGGGTAAACGAGATGCCGAACAGGGGCACGAAGACACCGCCAAGGCCAAACCCGACCAGGCCGAACGTCAAGCCGCCGCGTATCATGCGGTCAAGCACGGGGCCGAAACGACGGGGCTCTACTGCTGATTGAGTGTATGGCTCTTGCCAGTAATCCATGCGGAACACTCACCCTGTTTTCCGGTCCAGTCAACTCGACCGGCGCAATTCTTCGAGACTGTGACTGAACGGGTGAATGGCGAACCCCGTCAGCCTTCGACATGCGCGAGCACATTCGCCTCCGTAAGTATCTGCGGCAGCACCTCGCCTTCGCCGCCGGCCGGATAATAGACATACAGCGGCACGCCAGACCGCCCATGCGCGCGGAGATAGGCGGTGATGTCGGGGTCCTGGCGGGTCCAGTCGCCCTTGAGATACGCCACATGGTGTTTCGCAAAAGCCTGCTGCACCGCCGCGGGGGCAAGTGCCACGCGCTCGTTCACCAGGCAGGTGACGCACCAGGCGGCGCTCATATCCACCAGCACCGGCCGGCGCTCGGCACGCAGGGCCGCCAGGCGCGCAGCGGAGAACGCCTCCGCCCCGTCGCCCAGCGCCAGGCCGGCGCCCGCCGGCGCTGCCACCGCCAGGCTGACCAGAACGGCGGCGACCCCGGCCAGGCCGGCCAAAGAGGCCAGGCGGAGCAAACGCGGCCCCTCATGCATCTGCGCATAGCCAAAAGCCCAGGCGGCAAAACCGACGCCTAAAAACCCGGCGAGAACAGCCAACAGCCCGCTGCTGCCGGTCTGCTGGCTGACCACCCAGGCCATCCACACGGCCGCCCCATACATGGGAAAGGCCAGAATCTGCTTGAGCAAATCCATCCACGCCCCCGGGCGCGGCAGCAGCCGCGCCAGGCCGGGGGTCAGTGCCAGTGCAGCGTAGGGAGCGGCGAGCCCAAGGCCCAGGGCAAGAAATATCAGCATGGCAGCCAAAGGCGGCATGGACAGGGCCGCGCCCAAAGCGGCCGCCATGAACGGGGCCGTGCATGGCGTTGCCACCACCACGGCCAGCAGCCCGGTGGCAAAACTGCCGCGCGAGGCGAACGACTGCCCGGTCCCCGCCAGGCCCGCGCCGATCTGGAACACGCCGGAAAGATTCAGGCCGATGGCGAACAGCAGCCACGCCATCGAAGCGGTAAACGCGGCCGACTGGAATTGCACGCCCCACCCCGCCGCATCCCCCGCCGCCCGCGCCGCGAGCGTCACCCCGCCGATCACCGCAAAAGCCGCCAGCACGCCGAGCGTATAAAACGCCACCTCCCGCCGCACATGCGCCCGCGCCGCCCCCGACAGCCGCGCAATGCCCAGCGCCTTGATGGCGAGGATCGGCAGCACGCAAGGCATGAGATTGAGGATCAGCCCGCCGGCAAAGGCCAGCACGAGTGCTTCCAGCAAGCCCGGTCCTGCCGGCACGGCAGGCGCCGGCGATCCGCCGGGTGCGGCGTCCACCGAAAGTGCCGCGGTCTCGCCGCCCTGATCGGTGATCACCAGCACGCCGCCGACGTGCGCTTTTGCGTCGAGCGGATGCAGCGGCTTGAGTTGCAGGCTGATGACCGCGCCGTCGTTCTGCACCGCCGGGTCCACGCCCTGGTCGAACACGCCGGGCGCTTCGGGGAAGAATTTGACCTCCCGCAGTTTCACATGCGGCGCTTCGAGCGTCAGCAGGCCGGCTTGCGTGATATGGGCCGCGAAGGGGGAGGGGCGCGGCATTTTAGCGTCGGCCGCGGCGAACAGGGGCGCCTCGGGGCTCGGGGCCGGTGTGCCCTGCGGCAGGGTCAGCGAGAACTGCGCCTCCTCAGGCACGCAGACATTGGCGCAGATCAGCCAGGTGGCATGAATGCCCAGAGTCAGCGGCCCGTGGGCGCTCGCCGGCGGCGTTATCGTGAAAGGCAGCAGCAGATCGCCGGTGTAGGCGTAGCTGGTCAGGCCGCTTTCGCGCAATTGTTGCGGCACCTGGTAGGCGATCGGCCCGGCGGCCGCGCCCGTCACCTCGACGGAAGGCGGCGCACCGGCGTCGCCGGGGTTCGACCAGTATGTGTGCCAGCCCTGCGTCATCTTCAGGCGCAGGCCAATCCGCAAAGCCTGGCCGGGCGCATAGGCGTCGGTCTCGCTGACCAATGTGGCGGTGTCGCGCTCCGTGGTCACGGGTGCCGAGGTGGCGGCCTGGGCGAGGTGGGTCAGCAGAAGGAAGGCGAGGGCGAGGCGGAACATGGATGGACCGATCTTTTCTCTGGCAATTTGTGCTCTGTAGCGTGGGTTTTAACCCACGGACACACGGCGGGTCGTCGGAAGACGTGGGTTGAAACCCACGCTACGAAGGGGTGATGCAGCTTCCCGCACTCCCTGTCCTCGAAACCCTGCCGGCGCTGCTGGCGTCGCTGAACGAGCGGCCTAACGCCGTGCTCATCGCCCCGCCTGGTGCGGGTAAGACCACGCTGGTGCCGCTCGCGCTGCTCGACGCACCGTGGCTCGAAGGCGGGCGGATCGTCATGCTGGAACCCAGGCGCCTGGCGACGCGGGCCGCGGCGGCCCGCATGGCGTCGATCATCGGCGAGAAGCCTGGCCGCACCGTGGGTTTCCGCACCCGCCTCGAAGCCGCGGTGTCGGCCGAGACCCGCATCGAAGTCGTCACCGAAGGTCTGCTGGTCCGCCGGCTGCAATCCGACCCTGGACTGGAAGGGGTCGCCGCCGTCATTTTTGACGAAATCCACGAGCGCGGGCTGGACGCCGACCTGGCGCTGGCCTTCTGCCTGGATTTGCAACGCAATCTGCGCCCGGAACTGCGGCTGATTGCCATGTCGGCCACGGCCGACGGGGCGCGTCTGGCGTCGCTGCTCGATGCCAACGTGATCGAGAGCGAAGGGCGCATGTTTCCGGTCGAGGTGCGGCATGCGGCGCGCGACATCGCCAGCCTGCGCGACCTGCCAGACGCCATGGCACGCGCCATCCGCGGCGTGATGGCGGAGGCGGACGGAGACGTGCTCGCCTTCCTGCCCGGCATGGGCGACATCCGGCGCACCCAGCAGGCGTTGCAAAATTGCGGCGCGCTGGTGCTGCCGCTGCACGGCGACCTGCCGCCCGCCGAGCAGGATCTGGCACTCACCCCGGCGGCCGGGCGGCGCGTCGTGCTCGCGACCTCCATTGCGGAAACCTCCTTGACTGTGCCCGGTGTTCGCATTGTCGCGGATGGCGGTTACCGAAAATCCCCACGCCTGGATGCCGGCTCCGGCCTGACGCGGCTGGAGACGCTGCGCATCAGCCGGGCGGCGGCGGACCAGCGCGCCGGCCGCGCCGGGCGCGAGGCGCCTGGCATCGCCGTGCGCCTCTGGACGGCCGCCAAACACCGCGGCCTCGCGGCGTTCGACCCGCCCGAAATCCTGCAGGCCGAGCTTGCCGGCCTCGCGCTCGATTGCGCCGCCTGGGGCGCTGCACCGGCCGAGCTGCCGTTCCCCGACGCGCCACCCGCCGGCCCGCTCGCCGCCGGCCAGGCGCTGCTCCGCGCGCTCGGCGCCCTCGATGCGGACTTGCGTATCACCGATCTCGGCCGCGGCATGGCCAGGCTCGGCGCCCACCCGCGCCTCGCCGCCATGATGCTTTGCGCCCAAAACCCCGGCGAGGCGGCACTCGCCGCCGACCTCGCCGCCCTGCTCGAAGAGCGCGACCCGCTGCGCCATGCCGCCACCGCCGACATCGGCGAGCGCCTCTCCGCTATCGCGCACGGCGCCGCCGACGCCGACCGTGGCGCGCTCGCCCGCATTCGGCAGGCGGCGGCGCAATTCCGCCGGCGCCTGGGCACGCGCGACGAGCCCTCCGGCGATCCTGCCTCCCTGCTGGCCGCCGCCTTCCCCGACCGCATCGCCCAGCGCCGCGGCGAGCCGGGCGCTTTTCGCCTGTCCGGCGGCGGCGGCGCGCGGCTTGGGGCTGCCGACAGGCTGGCGAGTGCCAGCCTGCTCGTCGTCGCCGCGCTGGAGCAGACCACATCCGCCCAGATCCGCATGGCCGCCCGCCTCGACCCGCAGGCGCTGCCGCCCGCCATCGAGGCGCAGGTCACCGAAAATGTCGAAAGCGGTTTCGACGAGGCGACCGGCGCGGTCTTCTCGCGCCGCCGCCGCCGCTACGGCGCGCTGGTGCTGGAGGACAGGGTGGTGCCCGCCGAGCCGGCCCACATCGCCGCCACCCTGGCCGGCGTGCTGGCCAAAAATCTGGAGCTGCTGCCCTGGACCCCGGCCGCGCGCCAGCTTCAGATTCGCGCCGGGCTGCTGGGCGCCGATCTCGATATCTCCGACGCGGCGCTGACCGCCGACGCGCAAGACTGGCTGGCGCCGCGTCTGGACGGCATGACGCGCCTGGCGGACGTCGCCAAACTCGACCTTCTGGCCGCCCTGCGCGATCGTCTTGGGTGGGAGACGTGCCGCCGGCTGGACCGCGATCTGCCGTCGCATCTGGAGTTACCCGCCGGAAGGGCGAGCGTCGTTTATTCAGCCGAGGGGGCGGAGGTCGCCGCCCGCGCGCAGGCTTTTTACGGCATGCGCGACACGCCGCAGTTGGCCGGCGGACGCATACCGGTGCGCCTGTCGCTGCTCTCGCCGGCGGGACGGCCTGTGGCCATCACCGCCGACCTGGCGGGTTTCTGGCGCGGCGCCTGGGCCGACGTGCGGCGCGACATGCGCGGCCGCTACCCCAGGCACGACTGGCCGGAAAATCCCCCAGGTTGAGCCGCTTACGCGCCGATGCTAAGAGACGGGGACTGGGTTGCGGCGGCCGGTGCCTTGGCGTTTCTCGCATAGGTGCTGCCTGCCGATGCTGCGGTGGGCGCGGCGGCGGCCGTTGATTGCGAAATCGTGTTGCCCTTGGCGTCGCTCACGGTGGTCGTCACTGATCCATCGGCATTGGTCACCACCGTGGTCACGTCGGCGCTCGAACTGCTGGATGAGCCCAGAGCGCCGCTGGATTTTGACGCGCCGGACTTGGCTGTCGCACTCAGGGTGCTGATCGGCGTCGGCGATGCGGTCGCACTCGCAATACTGGTCATGATCCTGTTCCTCTGGTTAGAGACGCTGGCTGGCGGGTGGTGTTCCGCAAGCCATGTGCCAGCGGCAGGCATGATCATCCGCAGATTGGCGCGTATTAAGACATCGGCCGAACTCGCTGGTATTGCGGCAGATTTCAAAATGCGCTCGGGTGGCCGCGTATCGCCAGCATGTGTGTTTGTTGTCATCTGTGTCAGTCTGCGTCAGTCTGTGGATAACTCTATTGCGGCGGCTCGGCGGATTTTGCCGGGTCGGCAGATCGTGCCGGTGCTCTTGCGCCCGCGTGCACGGCGCCCGTATATCAGCGCCGGGAGGCCGGCTGTGGACGGGCGCCCTGCCAACCCGGTCAGGTCCGGAAGGAAGCAGCCGCAGCGGGTCAACGCACGGGTCGTTGTCCGGTCTCCCACCCCAATCCAGCCGTATGGAGCGCGCTCCCACGCATGTCCGACAGCCTGGATGATCTGGCGCCGCCGCTGCCCGAGGGGCCCGGCCTCTTTGGCGACGCGCCGCCGCCACCCGCCGCCGCCACCCCCTACCGGGTGCTGGCGCGCAAATACCGGCCAAAAAATTTCGACGAACTCATCGGCCAGGATGCGCTGGTCAAAATTCTGCGCCGGGCTTTCGCGCTCAACCGCGTTGCCCACGCCTTTATGCTCACCGGCGTGCGCGGCGTCGGCAAGACCACGACTGCCCGCATCATCGCCCGTGCGCTGAACTGCACCGGCCCGGACGGCAAAGGCGGCCCTACGCCCGACCCGTGCGGCGTGTGCGACAATTGCCGCGCCATCCTCGCCGACCGCCACCCGGATGTGCTGGAAATGGACGCCGCCTCGCGCACCGGCGTGGACGATGTGCGGGAAATCATCGAGGCCACGCGCTTCCGCCCGATGCAGGCGCGCACTAAAGTTTTTATCATCGACGAAGTGCATATGCTGTCCCGCAACGCATTCAATGCGCTGCTCAAAACTCTCGAAGAACCGCCGCCGCACGTAAAGTTTGTTTTTGCGACAACGGAAATCCGCAAAGTGCCGGTGACGGTGCTGTCACGCTGCCAGCGGTTCGATTTGCGGCGCATCCCGATCAGGCAGTTGATCGACCTCTACGCGGGCGTGGCGGCGGCGGAGAAAATCGACATCGAGCCGGAGGCGCTGGCCGCCATTGCGCGGGCGGCGGATGGGTCGGTGCGCGACGGGCTTTCGCTGCTCGACCAGGCGATTGCGCAAGGCTCGCTGGATGGGGAGGCGCGGATTACGGCGGCATCCGTCGCCGACATGCTGGGGGCGGCGGACCGGGGCGCGGTGTTCGATGTGATGGAGGCGGCCATGGCCGGCCGCGCCGCGGATGTGCTGACTATTACCGACCGCGCGCATGTGCAGGGTGCGGACCTGGGGCAGATGCTAGGGGATCTGCTGGAACTCACCCATATGATTTCGCGGCTGAAGACCGTGCCGGATTTGCGCAACAGCCAGGAATTGCCCGAGGCTGAGCGGACGCGAGGTGCGGCGCTGGCCGATGCGCTGTCGGTGCCGACGCTGGCGCGTGCCTGGCAGATGCTGCTCAAGGGAACCGCCGAGGTGGAGCATGCGCCGGACCGGCGGGCGGCGGCCGAGATGGTGCTGATCCGCCTCTGCCATGTCGCCGACCTGCCGACGCCTGGCGATCTGGTCCGCAAGCTGCAAGCCAATCCGCCGGCCGTGCTGGCGCCGTCGGCTCCGCGCCCCTCCGGCGGCGGCGCGCGTGCGGTGGCCGGCGGCGGGGCGGCGGCTGACCCGATGCCGTCCGCGGTAGTGGCCGAGGCGCCGAGGCTTGCCAGTTTTCGTGACGTGGTCGCCCTGGTGGCGGCCGAACGCGATGTGCTGCTGCACGGCCATTTGCTGCATTCCGTGCATCTGGTCCGCTTCGCCCCGCCGGTGATCGAAATCCGCCCCGATCCGGATGCGCCGCGCGACACCGCCGCCCGCCTGGGCGCCGTACTGCTCGCCGCCACCGGCACGCGCTGGACGATTGCGGTCAGCCGCGAGGAGGGCGAGCCCACCATCGCCGCCCAGGGCGAGGCCGCCGACCGCTCGCGCCGCGCCTCGGTGGCCGAACATCCGCTGGTGCGCGCCATCCTGGACGCATTTCCCGGCGCCAAAATCGAGGCTGTGCGCGACCCAGGGCTGGATTCTTACGGCCTGCCGGCTGATATCCCGCTAGGCGAGCCGGAGCCCGACCCGCTGGAGTTCGCACCACTCGATCCGGATATGGCCGACCCCGAATTTTCTGACGCATTGGAGCGCCCATGAAGAACATTGCGGATATGATGAAGAAGGCGTCGCAGATGCAGGCCAGGATGGCCGAGGTGCAGGCCGAGCTCGAACGGCTGGAGATCGACGGCCAGGCCGGCGCCGGCATGGTCGCCCTGACCTTGCGCGGCAAGGGGGATCTGGTGCGGATCAAGATCGACCCGAAGCTGGCGGACCCGGCCGAGATGGAGATGCTGGAGGATCTGATCATCGCCGCCCATGCCGATGCCAAGCGCAAGCTCGATGCCCGCATGGCGGAGGACATGGCGAAGGTCACCGCCGGCCTGCCGATCCCGCCGGGCATGAAATTCCCCTTTTGACGCGGCAAGTTGCTAGGACCTGAACTTGATACGCTGATCGGTCTGTTCGCCAAGCTGCCCGGTCTCGGGCAGCGCAGCGCGAGGAGGGCCGTACTAAAACTGTTGCAGGCGCCGCAGACGCGCATGCTGCCGCTGGCCCGCGCCCTGGCGGAAGCGGCGATGTCCGTGAAGACCTGCGCACAATGCGGCAATCTGGACAGCCAGGACCCGTGCGGCGTCTGCACCGATGCGGAGCGCGACCGCTCCATCATTTGCGTGGTGGAGAGCGTCGGCGATCTGTGGGCGCTGGAGCGGGCGCGGGTGCATGGCGGGCTGTATCACGTGCTCGGCGGCACGCTCTCGCCTCTGTCCGGCACCGGGCCGGAGGATTTGCACGTCGGCGCCTTGCTCGACAGGGTGCGGGACGGGCGTGTGAGCGAAGTCATACTGGCGCTGAGCGCCACCGTGGATGGTGCGGCCACCGCGCATTGGCTCACAGACCGGCTGGCCGGCACGTCCGCGCGGGTGACAAGGGTGGCGCAGGGGGTGCCGATCGGCGGGGCGCTGGATGTGCTGGACGATGGCACGCTGGCAACCGCTTTGCGCGCGAGGCGCTGAGGTAGGATGGGTCTTGACCCATCATTGTGCGCGCAATGATGGGTCAAGACTTATCCTACCTGTCGTCAGAAGGGGATCCGGTGATCGAGCTTTGTGCTGGACGGTGGCGCCTGGTGCTGGATCCCGCGACTGGCGGTGCCATCGCGGCACTGTCGTTTGGCGGGGTGGAGGTGCTGCGGCCCGTGGCCGATGCGCGGCTGGCGGCGCAACAGGGGCGGGCGGTGGCGGCTTATCCGCTGATCCCTTATGCGAACCGCATCGGTTGGGGGCGGTTCGGCTTCGGCGGCGAGGTCTTCCGGCTCGACCGGAATTTCGCCGGTCATTCGCACACCATCCATGGCAATGCCTGGATGCATCCCTGGGACGTGCTGGCGGCCGCCGGTACGACCGCGCGTCTGGTGTTCGATCATGCGCCTTACGGCGTATCAGCGCGGGAGTGGCCGTTTGCGTATCACGCCGAGCAGCATTTTGCCCTGGACGAGCAGGGGTTGAGCCTCCGCCTGTCGGTCGAGAACCGCGATACGCGCCCTTGGCCGGCCGGGCTTGGGCTGCACCCTTACGTCGCCCGCACGCCGGGCAGTGTTCTGCGGTTCGAGGCCGACACGGTCTGGATGACCGACTCCGATGAGCTGCCGCTGGATCAGCGTGCCGTGGAGGGGCCGACGGAGTTCGCCCGCGGACGCGCGGTGGCCGGCGTTGTCATCGACAATTGCTTCGCCGGCTGGGGCGGGTCCGCTTGCGCGACCTGGCCGGAGCATGGGGTGTCGCTGCGCATCGAGGCCGGCGCGCCACTGGACCATTTGCAACTCTACACGCCAGCAGACCGGGATTTTTTCGGCCTGGAACCGGTTTCAAACATGCCCGACGCGATCAACCGTCTGGAGGATACGGCCGGGCAGGGGTTGCAGATTTTGGCGCCTGGCGAGGTGCTGGCTGGAACGATACGGCTGTCGATCGATTCCGCTGAGAGCAATGTCGCTTGAGCTTCACGCCAACCGAGCGATAACCTTGTCCGTTCGAACAAAGACCTGGAGCAGGGCTATCGCAAATGTAACTGCGGCCCTGGTAGCCCGCATGCCGCGAAGCGGAATGCGGGACTTCGGTCCGATCTGAGCCCGCAATCTCGCCCCGCCAGCGCGCGGACTGCGCAGTCAGCTTCACGTCATCGCGGGCTACGGCATGTCCTGATCAAATGCTTGTCATGACTAGCAACGTGTTGCCTGCGTATGTTCATACCGCCGGCATCAGCACACCGTTCATAGCATCGAGTGCCAGGATGCCGGGCAGTACCTTGCCCTCCAGCCACTCAAGGAAGGCGCCTCCTGCGGTCGAGACATAGCTCATCCGCTCCATCACGCCGGCGTGGCGCAGAGCGGCGACCGTATCGCCGCCGCCGGCGACCGAGCGCAGGGCGCCGGCGTCGGTGGCGTCGGCCACCGCATGCGCGAGTGCCACCGTCGCCGCGTCGAACGGCGGGGTTTCGAAGGCGCCGAGCGGGCCGTTCCATACCAGCGTCCTGAAACCGGGCAGCCGGGCGATGAGCAGTTCCACCGTTTTGGGGCCGACATCTAAAATCATTGCATCGGCCGGGACCTCACCGATCGGCACTACCCGCACCGGCGGGTTCGCGCGGAATTCGGTGGCAGTCACCGCATCGACAGGCAGCACGATTTCGCAATTCTTTGCCCGTGCGATGGCCAGAATATCTCTCGCGGTCGCATGCATGTCAGGCTCCTGCAACGAACGGCCGACGTCGGTGCCTTGAGCCGCGAGAAACGTATTGGCCATGGCGCCGCCGATGACCAGCATATCGACTTTCTCGACCAGGTTGCCGAGCAGTTCCAGCTTGGTGGAAATTTTCGAGCCGCCGACGATGGCGCAGACCGGGCGCTCCGGGTCTTCGAGTGCTGCGGTGAGCGCTTCGACCTCGCGCTGCATGAGCCGTCCGGCGTGGCTCGGTAAATGCGCGGCAACGCCGGCGGTACTGGCGTGGGCGCGGTGAGCGGCCGAAAAAGCATCATTGACATAGAGGTCGGCGAGCGAGGCCAACTGGCGCGCCAGACTGTCGTCGTTCTCTTCCTCGCCCTGGTGAAAACGGGTGTTTTCCAGTAGCAGAACCTGGCCTGGCTCCAGGTTCGCGACGGCCTCCTCGGCGATCGGGCCGACGCAATCGTCGGCAAAGAACACGTCCAGGCCCAGCACGTCGCGCATGGCCGTGGACAGCGGACGCAACGACATTTCGGGCACGCGCTTGCCCTTTGGACGGTCGAAATGGCTGAGCACGATCACACGCGCGCCCTTGCGAGCGAGTTCGGCGATGGTGGGCCTGGCACGCTCGATGCGGGTAACGTCGGTGATCTTGCCGTCTCTGACGGGCACGTTCAAGTCCAGCCGCAGGAGTACGCGCTTGCCGGCTACGTCCACGTGGTCGAGGGTTTTTATGTTCTTCATGAACGTAGCTCCCGAGGAAGAAAGAAGTTCTTTTTTGAAAAAAAGAACCAAAAAACTTTTTAACTCCTGCGTGCGCGCCGGTCGTACCGCTCGGGCCGATGAATAAAAGTTTTTTGCTTCTTTTTTTCAAAAAAGAAGTGCTTTCTTACAGCCCACCAAACAGCACCGCCGTATCCGACATGCGCGTCGAAAACCCCCACTCATTATCGTACCATCCAACCACCCGGATCAGTGCCCCGCCATCGACCGAGGCGGTTTGCGTTGAATCAAAGGTGCAGGAGGCGGCCTGGCCGATGAAATCGGTGCTGACAAGTTTTTCCGTGTTGTAATCGAGGATTCCAGCCAGCTTGCCGGTGGATGCGGCGCGAAACGCCTCATTCACCGCGGTAATCGACGGGCGCTCGCGCAAATTCACGTCCAGCGAGACCATCGATACGTTGGGCGTCGGCACGCGGATGGAGGTGCCGTCCAGCTTGCCGGCGAGTTGCGGCAGCACGAGGCCCAGCGCCTTGGCAGCACCGGTGGAGGTGGGGATCATGGAGAGGGCAGCGGCGCGGGCGCGGTGCAGGTCGCGGTGCAGCGTGTCCACGGTTTTCTGGTCGCCGGTGTAGCTGTGGATGGTGACCATGTAGCCGCGTTCGATGCCGAAATGCTCGTCCAGCACGGCCGCCATGGGGGCGAGGCAGTTGGTGGTGCAGGAACCGTTGCTGATCACCGTCATCGCCGGCGTCAGCACCTGCTGGTTCACGCCATAGACGATTGTGGCGTCCACGCCGTCGGCCGGGGCGGAGACCAGCACTTTACGGGCGCCGGCGGCCAGCAACTGCGCGGCCGAGGTTTTCGTGGTGAACAGGCCGGTGCATTCCATGGCCACGTCCACGCCCTGGTAGGGTACTTTGGACGGGTCGCGTTCGGCGGAGACCAGGATCGGGCCCCAGCTTCGGCCGCCGTGCTCGATAGTGATATGCTGGCCATCGACATGGACTTTGCCGGCAAAGCGGCCATGCACGCTGTCATAGCGGAACAGGTGCGCGTTGGCCTCGACACTGCCCAGGTCGTTGATGGCGACAGGTTCGATGTCGGTGCGCCCGCTCTCCACCATGGCCCGCAGCACCAGCCGGCCGATGCGGCCAAAACCGTTGATCGCGACCTTGACCGCCATATGTCCGTCTATCCTGTTGATTGAGTTTTTGGCAGAGTTAAAGATTTAACGCGAGGCAGTTGTATCCGTCATGGCGCCAAGTTCAAGCCCTCGCCGTAGTCCGCATGGAGCGATTGCGGCATGGGTGACGGCGCGCGCGTTGCCGCATTCCGCAAGGGCTCCATGCCGGCAACGTGGCTACGTCGCCAGGCGGCCGGTGAGGTCTTCGATGAACTGGAAGGCGACGCGGCCTGAGCGGGCGCCGCGTGTGGTGGCCCATTCGGCGGCCTGGGCGCGCAGCGTTCTGGTGTCGATGCGCAGCGCCCGCGCCGCGGCGTAGGCCTCGACCATCGCAAAATAGGTCGCCTGGTCGCAGCCGTGAAAACCGAGCCAGAGGCCGAAACGGTCCGACAGCGAGACTTTTTCTTCCGTCGCCTCGCCCGGGGTAATGGCAGTGGAAGCCTCGTTCTCGATCATGTCGCGGGGCATCAGATGGCGGCGGTTGCTGGTGGCATAGAACAGCACGTTGGCGGGGCGGCCCTCGATGCCGCCGTCGAGCACGGATTTCAGCGCTTTGTAATCCGCGTCCTCGCGTTCGAAAGAAAGGTCGTCGCAGAAGATCAGGATGCGGCGCGAGGTGGCGCGCAGGCGTTCCAGCAGGAGCGGGAGGGTTCCGATGTCCTCGCGGTGGATTTCGATCAGGGCGAGCGGCAAACCCTCGGCGTTGACGCAGGCGTGAACGGCTTTGACGAGGGAGGATTTGCCCATGCCGCGGGCGCCCCACAGCATGGCATTGTTGGCGGGAAGGCCGCGGGCGAAGCGGCGCGTGTTCTCCAGCAGGATGGTGCGCACGCGGTCCACCCCTTGCAGCAGATCGATGTCCACGCGCGCGACCGCCGGCACCGGCGCCAGCGTGCCGCGTTGCGGATGCCAGACGAAGGCATCGGCTTTGGAGAGGTCGAGCGCGCCGGGCGGCGGCGGGGCGAGCCGCTCCAGCGCGTCGGCGATCCGGGTGAGGGCGGGGAGGAGATGGTCCATGGGGTCGCTTGACGGTTGAGCGGTAAAAACTATGGTCCGCGGCGACCGGCAGCAACCCTTATGGATGTGTGATACCAAATATGAATTTTTTCTCCCCCGCCTATGCCCAGGATGCGTCCGGCGGCATGCTCGCCGGTTCCGGCCTGGCGCAGTTCCTGCCGCTGGTGCTGATTTTTGTCGTCTTCTATTTCCTGATGATCCGGCCGCAGCAGCAGCAGCAGAAGGCGCTGAAGGCGGCGATCGCCGCGGTCAAGCGCGGCGATCGCGTGCTCACCGCTGGCGG
>Ga0116231_10004920_pt1 | contig 26744 bp, 18 predicted proteins | sample S1TSphgellanicum_2_FD_89695 | JGI IMG/M metagenome (GOLD analysis project Ga0116231, IMG submission 89695) | Host-associated microbial communities from peat moss isolated from Minnesota, USA - S1T2_Fd - Sphagnum magellanicum MG | ecosystem: Host-associated > Plants > Peat moss > Unclassified... | reverse complement strand
ACTAGTAGAGTGGGAGGGGGAAAATGTCCTAGTTGTACATGATTGAGGGGGTTTGGGAAAGTGTAAGGTTGGAACCCCTCATTCACATGAAGGGTTGGGGGCTAATAGGGGGCACTAATAGGTGGTGCATGATTTGTTAGAATTAGAAGGGTAATTAATGGGTGGTTTGTGGTTTGCATGGGGGATGAAATGGAGGATAGGTCAATGGTGCCACATGATGAAGCGAATGGGCAATAGGAACTACAAGGTTCAATGAGACGAAATGAATTGGGGGGCATGGGATGTTTGGTGCCCATGTAGTAAGAGGTTTACTATGAACACATGCCCCACTTTCTAAAAATTGTCTACCCTTATAAGGTAATCTTAAATTTACAAAGCAAATCACACAATATTAAATGAAACGAAAAAAAAAGAAAAGGTAAGAAACTTTCCAAGAAGTCCTTTGTTAAAGCATTATGCCAAGGCCAAACCCTAACTTCATTATAGGCCTATGTGTCACAATCATTAAGCTACTAGATTCAATAGAACCTAAACACTTTAATACCAAAATATTAGATTGGGACCTATTTGCGCAATTGCAGATGGGTCCCAAGTTTTAAAGATTACCCATTTCAACACGGTAATTTTAAACCTATAAAACCAACCACATAAGATGGGACATATCAAATGGAATACGATAATGAATTATTACAAATAAACAAGTCTTATTTCAAAAAATTAGTTGAACTTTAGTTTTGACATAACCTTCGACATCATCATCTTTATTCTATTGGGTTTGACACAACCTATATACTTTTAAAAGAACTATTGTGCAAGAAATAGGGTTCCGAAAAATTCTAATATTTTATTCTTTGGACTACCCAACTAATGTAACACCCAATTTCAATAACAAAAAAACACCTTAGATTTAATCTTTTGTTTAAAAAAAAAATTAAAAAACATATTATTGGTGAATGACTAACCATTTAGTATTGACACATTCACACTTACAGTGCATTCATATTTATTTATGTTTTTTCTTCTTCCTTCGCTATTTTTCTAGGATTGTGACAAGAACCGAAAAAAACCAAGATTGTGGCAAAGTCTCTCTATGTGTAATAGAAACTTGCTATTGTGCTTAATTTGAATACAATGACTAGATTTTTGGAAATAAAAAACTTTTTAAACTTGTTGAAAGTATATTAAAAAGGACCCACCACAAAACAAAACCCAAATAAAAGAAAAGCAAAAAAAAACACAAAACCTATTTTCCTTTTAGCCTCTTTACCTTTGTTGTCTTCTTATCTATTGATGTTAGTGTTGTTGTCATCACTATCCTCCTCCTTTGCTCCAAAAAGTGGTTGCTCTCATATGTCCCATTATGCTAAGAAAATCTAAAAAGTGTAAGGGATCTAAACTTTCATTGCCACTGGTTTTTCTTCTCTTTTCTAGTTTTTCTTTCTAGGGAAGGGGGTGGATGTGGGTTTCAACATGATTGAGTTTGTTGGCTACTTTGTTAACAAACCCAGATGAATTAAGAAAAAACCCTAGATGAAATCCCTAGTTCGTTGCAAGACAATTCAAATTGACACATATTATTTGGTTTTGAAATGTGTTTTCATCATCTCGGACCTTTGAAACCCACAAGCATACAAAGTAATCCTATTAAAGAAGGCTACAAAACTCATATTTGTCATGGTCCAATAACCACATGGTGAAGAAGATGCTCTTATTTATAGTTGGGCATGTCATCCTCTTCTTTCTTTAAAACTAAGATTTGTATAGGAAGGTGCACAACAAGGTATTGAAGAGATGAAATACAACAATAAATAAATAAAATAAAATAAACAAGCATCAAAAGACTGAAAGAAAAAACCTTATTTCACCCCCTATCCCTTCTTTTAGTGGTATTTACTAAGTAAGGTAATTTTATTAGATCCAGGTATGAAATGTTGAAACTTAGCATTTAATGCACAAAGGTTCAAAAATAATTATAATAGTTGTACAAGTAGGAGCAATGAAAATATATGTAGCAATAGTGCATGTGCTCAGGAAAAAGGAAACACATGATGAAACTTAGTTTGCCACCAAAATTGGTGGAAAAACTAGTTTGGGTTCTAATTATTTCCTTTTGTAAAATTTTCATTCCTAATTACACATTTGATGTCCTATTATGACAAAATTGGCCATTTTTGCACCCTAATTGCCTAACTTTATGGATAACTCTAATATGCGGTTTGGTTGCAATTTTTTGGTAACATGGCCATGGAATTACATCTGCAAGCAAGTCTTTGATCTCACATCCCTTTGTCTCACATTTCACAAGGCACAAGCTAGCCTATGAAGAAAACCATTGTAATAAGGGATGTTATAATATGTGGATCATGTAACTTGCCAAATTGACTTGAGTAACATGCCAAGGATCTGAAATGTATTATGGAATGATCAAGCCCTTGTCCATAGTGTTGGGTAAGTTGCTAACAAGCCCCCTTCTTATGTTGGCAAGCTAAATAATATCTTGGGTGAAGACGAAGTCATTCCATGACCTCGAGGTGTGGGGTGGCTTTCAAACAATTAAATAGAAGATTTATTTTCAATAAACACATTCTGGTCACTATTAAGAAAGTGTATGATCATCATTGGAAGATTATGTCATATAATGTGGTGAAGAAAATGATATCAAATTCTACCACCCTGAGATGTTAATGTGTTTTTGCAATACATTAGATTCTAATTATAGGCATGCAGTTTCCAATGAGACAAAGTAGTTATTTCAATTACAAATGTAGATGTCACAGAATTCAAGTTCTCAATTTGCAAAGAGAGATTGCTGCAAGAGTAGTAATATGCAACAAATCACTTTTGTTTTTTGATCAATTTGCAATGCCCCAAGAGTGGTAAACAATCATGTACTATCTTTTTTTTTCTGTTCAATTTGCAATGCCCCTGCAACAATGGTAAGTAAGAGAACACTTTTTTATATGTTTAATTTGCAACAAGAGAAGATGATGACCCAAAGATGGCAACCCATTCTTAGAATTCATTGAAAGTTTGACATGTAAAAACTCAACATAAACTGTATAGATTGTGCCAAGCCTAGCTGAAGAACCCACATACAAGCACTCAACATGCACTTTGCAAATTATGCAAAGCGTTTTAACTATGTTGAACTTGTCATGCATTACTTGATTGGTGCCTAACTCAATGGAAACTAACATTAGTTTTCTATAAAAGTTTCATTTGTTAGTGAAACTAAATTAATTCAATGTGAACAAGGTTTCAAGTTTTAACAACACATGAAGTCCTTTAGGAAAAAAACTAATAACTTTCAATACATACTTGACAAAGTACACGAGGTTCTACATTTCCTAATAGGAATTAGTATCATGGGTCCTAAACTCTTTCTATGCACTCGAGTAAAACACAAAGTCATTGCACAAAAAGGTTAGATAGAACACTAAAATTGTAGGATCTTATCCCTAATCCTTAAAAGTGGGAGGGAAACTTTGCCTACTTACATGTATAAGATTGTTCTCACTCTTAACAAGTAGGCATTTTAAGATGTGTTCACACTTGATGTTAGGGACTCTAGTGTTGAGTCCCTTAACACCATGCTAACCATTTAGGACTTAAACCTAGTTACTATGAAAATTTTATGTTAACCTAACATTCACTTAACAATAAGCTATCACCCATTTTAACATTGGGTGCCACCTAGATTTTCATTTAACACTGACTTAACATCATGTGAATGTACCATTATAAGAACCCTCACCTCCTACATGTTGTAATCTACAAATGTTTAGGTTCATGATAATGTTTGTCTTTCTCTTTTATGATTTGTACAGCCCCACGGGCGAGGAATATTCCCATAATGCATGGCCATACTCAGGAGTCAGCTACTGTCTCATCCTAGGCCCCTTTTTGGGAACCCCCCCCCCAATCTGGGGCTCTGCCCCTCAAAATACCCCCAAAACCCCTTTGATTCTACAGAAAGCTAGACCCTACTGAAACATGTAAATTAACCAAAATGTGTAGGGTAAGGAACCAAAGCCAGGTGCTTCACAAGCTTGAGCCCATCAGAACAAGGGTGGTTATAGGTTCCAAAACCTATGAACCACCATGCCCAATATACCATTCCCTGTAATGTGCTGTAATGTTGCACAACATAATGCACTATAGTATGGGGTTATGGGGTGTTCACTAGTATAAAACCACTAAATCAAATAAAAATCAAATTTTTTTTAAAGGATAGGCACTGTACATGTGAGGTTTAGGGTTAAACCCTAAACCCTATTTGGTGTTAAATAATTCTCATAAAGTTAAGCCAGAACAAATAAAATTTGGCTAATGGGGTGTTCACAAATATATTCCAACCTCATATACAAACAAAAATTAATCAAAAGTTTGAGTGGAACATGATTATTACTTGCTAATTAGGCCCACTTTACACGAGGAGTCAAGGCCAAGGTTGAACTCAAATCCAACATTTCTATAGGTGAAATCACTGAAACCAGGCCCAAGGGCTTTACACTAGGAGTCAAGGCTGAAAAAGAAATCATTTTTAAAAATCTACCAGTTTACAGTGCAAAAAGAGTATACATATCAACTTGGGAGGCCAATTTGCAATCCTTGGGGCCAATGTTGCGGCGATAAAATATTGTGGTTTTGATCAAGTCCACACCATAGGATCAAAATAATCCCTAAATCAAACCCTATTGGTTTTTTCTTCTTCATTTCATCTCTTCATTTTTCTTTTTTCTTCTTCTTGAGTTTTTGTACTTGTTAGCTAATGATGCAAAGAGTTTTTAATTTTTCTATTTAGGATATGGAAGATGTTGGAATGTTGAATGAAAAGAGTGTGTTAAATGTAGATTCTCATCATTTCAGTCTTTCAATTTGCCTTTTCAAATGTCAGTAGTTATAAGAGTTAATCTGCCCATCTTAACCTCAAATTATGTTTTTTCAATAGGGAGAGTTTGGAGGAAATAGAAAATTTTGTGCCCAAGAGAAAGTCAATTGACAAGAATTAATATGCCCATTTTGACTTCAAAATATGTATTTTCAAATAAGGAGGGTTTGGAGAGAATAGAGAAAATTGTGTTTGAGAGAAAATCAATTAACAAGGAAGTTCCCAATTTTCAAGACACTCAAGAAAAGTATGGTCATCCATGATGGTTTGACTTTTAAGGTTTAGCTTGAGAAAATAAGCGATCCATCAATGAAAAAAAATGATACCTTACAAAAAAAAGAACAAAAAAAAGAATGAAAGCATACGAAGGGTTGAAGCCTTGATCCTTACTTTATGACCTTACTTGCTTTATACATGAACTCTTTGGCCCCCAAATAAATAATTTTTAAAAAAAACTTAGGAGTCAAACACTAAGTCAAGAAATGCTCAAATTTCTCATTATTGACACCAAGATTTTTTGGTATCACCTGCTGGTCTAAAGCAGGCCTTAGTAACCATGGTCAAGAAGACATGAGCTGAAATGGGGCAAGACTCAAGGTAAAGAAACATTGCATTCATGAATCTCTCATGTGTCCCTATTTTCAAAAGTTTTCACCACATGTTAGCTTGTTGCCCTATTGAAAAATAAATAATTTTCTGTTTGCTGCAATTTAAAATCTGTATAAAAGCCATTTTTGGCTTATTAGGCATTTAGGGGTCAATAGATGATTTGCCGGACACATAACATGACAAAGTGCCAGCGCCATCCTTGTTCAGGGTCCCTTGCAAAGGGCAAGTTGACCATCACCAGTATACAGCCATTAGAATACTTCAACCATAGTTAAGAAAAGCACATGGATTGAGAATTATAATATCAAGTGAAGTTGCTTGAACAATTAGGATTTGTTACCATCACAATTCCAAAGGACAATAATGGGTTTGTTGGGAAAACCCAATATCCAAAATGTAAACAAGGTAGGGTTGCCAAGTCCTTCATGACATGGGAATATATGAACAAGCAAAAAAATTCCCATCTAACCAAATTGGAATTATGAAATTATATTACATTCAGATGTAATATAATATTTATATTATGTATAATGTTGTATATTATATTATATTATAATTGTTATATCCCAAATGGATGTACATCCTATACTTGGAAGTTGGTGACTCCTAAATCCTTTTGAAGAGTAGGACATAATTTCCCAAAAGCACAATTTGCTTCTTATTTGATCAGTCCATGACCTACCCCTAATAAACACATGAGCCTACCAAAGTTGACCCTTAGAAACACATGCTCTATGAAGCTGACCTAAATGGTGTCCCACTAAAGTGGTTTTACTTAATATAGGTCCCATGGGTTTAGGGCTCAGGGTGCCAAATTCTTTTGGATTCTGTTGTCTTTGGGGCGGGGGGTGGAGGAGGGAGAGGTTGGAAACAGATCTTGAGTGATGAGGGACGTGTTAGATCATGCACCCATATCCTCTCTTGGATCCCATAGGCTACTAAACCCTAAACCTGAAGATCTCTCAACAATGCATCCCTTTGGTTTCTTGTCCTCTTCCTCTTGGGTGTGTGCACTTTTTTTAAAAACTTTTGTAGCATAAGAAAACTTCCATACTTTTTCCCACTTTCTTATCATCTTGTCAACTTTGGGTGTCTTTAATATCTTTGTGTGGCAACAGCACAGCGTTGTGAAGATAATTTGTCACCATTGAAGCTGACTCATCTAATCTTTCATACTTGTCTTGGGTTAGGCCACATCTGCTCACTTCCTCCCTTGGATTCCATTGTCGGCTCACAATCTGTTCCATTGGTAGTAGATAATTGTGCAATTTTGTGCTCTCGTTTCTGTCCCTGGGATTTCATATTGGCTCACAATCTGTTCCATTGGTAGCAGATAATTGCGCAATTTTCTGCTCTTGTTTCTGTCCCTGGGATTTCATATTGGCTCACAATCTGTTCCATTGGTAGTAGATAATTCCCCAGTCTTCTGCTCTCGTTTCTGTCCCTAGGATTTCATATTGGCTCACAATCTGTTCCATTGATAGTAGATAATTCCCCAGTTTCCTGCTCACACTTTGTCCCTGGGATTTCATATTGGCTCACAATCTGTTCCATTGGTAGTAGACAATTGCGGAAATCAGGATTTGGGTTTTCAATGCTTTTTATAGATGCTAACTCACCAGTCCAGATTTTGAGGGACTGGATTTTTATGGTTGTGGGTGGTGACTATAGAACACATACAGAAGAAGAAGCTTTGAATTCTGGGACATTCGTCACACCTGAAGGAGGATAATATCTTATACCTAGTAAGTTAGAGCATCTTTTTACTAGCTCAGTATGTGACCCTGTAAAAATATTTTTCACATCCAAGTTTAGTTATTTTCTTTTATCCAACCCCACCCATAAAACCAAGACTAGCACTCTGCAAAGAGGTGGGAGCCTACTAATGGGAACCCACCTAGATCAATCAAAGTATCTAGCCAATGAACAGCAGGTTTTAGACTTTGCTGTGCCTTTACCAGCCTCAGGGTAGAACAGCCCATAACCAAACACTTAAGGATTTTGAGATCTTAGGCTCTCAGGGAGTAGCCCAATTGACCCCGGAGTCCAAGATGAATTGTAGAGCACCTCTTGGCCCTCCCAATGCCGTTTATTGCTTGTCATTCGAGTGAAAAATGAACAAGGTATCACACCTCAAAGTTAGACACCCCTTAGCTGTTGGAAAAAATAGTCAACAAACATAGGACTCCCTATGACTAAACACTTTTGATTCTATTTTCAAAAGTAGTGTTGATGAAAGTAAACACCACATGTCCTGTAATCAAAATTGGATGAAGGGAGAAACAGACCAAATTTTATGTAAAATTATACATCAACCATCAACAGTTGGGATCAAATTTTCCAAATAGGGTTTCACATCCACGGTGATGGGTGTTCTTTTGTTCTCTAAACCTTAATTCCCACAATGTTAACCTTAATTCCCCCATTGCTTAGAGGTGCCACGAGGCTTCCCATAATGATCTTGCTCGTTTCCTCTAGTTCTCCCTCTAGTCTAGTCTTCACCACTTAGAGGTGATGTCGGGCTTCCCATAACAATTTTTCTCATTTCCACTAGTTGTCTCCCATTTGGTCTAGTCCTCAACACTTGGAGGCGCCACAAGGCTTTTGTCAACGATCTTTTTCATTTCCTCTAGTCATCTCCCTTTGGAGCTCAAGATGTACACTTAGAGTTAAGCTTCTTGAGTTCATTCATGTGGTTGCTTCTCCTTGTAAGGTTTAGCGTTGTTTGATTTGTTGATGCTTTATATTTGCTCCATTGTCCATGTTTATGTATGCCTTATGTGTAATGTAGGTATGGAGCACAACACTTGAACCACAAGAGAATGAAAGTTGTTATGTTTATTGCAAGTTTGGTCCTTCTCTCTCCCTCCTTGAACAAGAGCTCAAGTTCAATTGTTGCCTTGGTCTTTCCCTCTCTCTCCTCGAACTTGGGTCTTTCTTTCTTTCTTTTCCCTCGAGCTTGGGAACTTCCCTCTTTCTCTTCTTTTCAAGCTCAAACTTGAGTTGTTATTACCTTAATTTCTTTATCTTTGAACTTGAGCTTGAGCTCAAGCTACCCTAGTTTCTCTTTCTCTTCGACCTCAAGTTTGAGTTCAAGTTGCTACTGCCCTGGTTTCTCTCCTTGAACTCAAGTTTGAGCTGGTGCTGCATTGGTTTCTTTTTTCAAGCTCAAGCTCTAGGTGCTACTGCCTTAGATTCTCTCTCCTTAAACTCAAGCTTTAGGTGCTACCGCTTTAGATTCTCTCTCCTTAAACTCAAGTTTTAGGTGCTACCGCCTTAAATTCTTTCTCCTTGAATTCAAGTTCGACGTGCTATCGCCTTAGACTTTCTCTCCTTGAACTCAAACTCTAGGTGCTTATGCCTTATATTCTCTCTCCTTGAATTCAAGTTCTAGGTATTGCCGCCTTAGACTCTCTCTTCTTGAACTCAAGCTCAAGCTACTGCTACCTTAATTTTTTCTCTTCAAGCTCGAGCTTGAGCTCAAGCTACTATTGCTTTGGTTTGTTTCTCTTCAAGCTTGAGTTCAAGCTGCTACTACCTTAGTCTTTCTCGAACTCGAGTTCAAGCTACTACTACCTTGGTTTTTTTTTCCTCTTTTAAAGCTTGAGCTCGATTGCTCTTTGGTTTGTCCTTTTCTCTCCTCTTTTTGAACTTGATTACTCCTTGATTTGTCCCTCTCTTTCTTCTCCTTGAGCTTGATTCGAGCTATTGTTGCCCTAATTTCTATCCCTTCTTTCCTCGAACTCAAGTTCAACTATTACTTGGTCTTTTTTTTGTTTTGGAACTCGACTCGAACTGTTGTTACCTTGGTCTCTCTCCTTCCTCTCTTTGAACTCAAGTTCAATTGCTACCTGGTCCTTCCTTCTCTCTCCTCTCCTTGAGTTCGACTCGAATTATTGTTGCTTTAGTATTTTTCCTTTTATTGAACTTGAACTTGAACTACCTTGATCCTTCTCTCTTTCTCCTCTCCTTGAGCTCGAACTCAATGTTGCCTTAATCCTTATTTCTTTTTTCTCCTTTCCTCAAATTGTTTAATCTTTATTTATTTCTTCTCCTTTGTTGTTACTACCCTGGTCGAGGTTCTCCGATTCTTTTCCCCCCATAACCCCCTTCCCAATTTTGTTGGAACCTATTAAAATATGTAATGTCGCAACCTTGTTATAACATGCCCCTTTGCAGGCATCCTACACTTTGTCTTTGTCCTAACCTTTTTTTAGGCTTATGTAGAAATGTTATTATTACCACTTATATGCCCAACTGGATTAACTCTACAACTAGCTTGAATGTTGTGGTGAAGCCTTTTTCCTAATACCTTGACATGTGCTATAAACCAAGTTTTATTAAAGGATATTTTTGCTTGTCTCCTAGCCTACTTTTTTATTAGTTGTTTTGCAACATTCAATAACTCGATTGTTCTCATGTCCTTTCATTCCTCTTTCTCCTTTCTTTTGGCCTCTATGATATGTTTTAAAACTTCTTTTTGTGTAAATTTCATTTGCATAATCTCTAAGTATTCAATTGTAGTCACAACATGTGACTTACTATAATCAACTAATGGTTTTGTCCCTCTTGTTCTCACTTGCAAGTAAGCTTGGTAGTGACAACAAATGTGCAAGATGGAAGGGCGTTGGAGTACTAGAATTTTGAGAATGTGAGACTTCGGACACAATAACTTGAATAGAAGTAACTAGGTTTATAACTCTTCCATTACCTTGATATGATGTTCCTATTGTTGAAAGTCCAACTTCATTTCTAAGTTGTTCCACATAGAACCTTAATCTTTGTACTATGATTCCATCAAAATTCTAGTCTCCTACATCTGTAACATTTTGGTCTCCTGCATCATGAACATTTGTAGTGCCCATGTTCATTAATTCATTAATAACTACATCTTCTCCCCATTGTGGGTTGTCATTTCTTACATCATCTGAATTTCCAATGTCTACATATGTATGATAATTGTTCTCTCTTGTTATATATAGACTGTTAGGTAAGGTTTTATCATCCATAGCCCTAGGATTTAATGGCCAAATCCTTGTTACCCTGAACCCATTAATTATGTTTTGTTTGGACAAGGATTGGTCAAGTGTTTTGTCAACTTAACCAACTAGTGTTACTTTGTTTGGTTTTAGATGATTGTTTTTAAACATGTTATTATTTCTTTCTTTCTTGAAAGCAAACTTGAATGGCTTGAAATAACTCACATCTAGAGGTTGTATTGCACGAAAGGTGTGGGCAAGTAAAGTGACCATATCCAAGCCAAACTGTGAAGCCTACTCTATAGCTTCTAAACTAACATGTGAGCCATGCCCGTTTAAGATAAGTAAATGGCGATTAGATTGCGATACGCCACCAAGGATTGACTTCATAAAAAATGAAAAGAACTCCTTGAACAGAACACAAGTCATCCATGCCTTTTTTGCACAACCATATAAACTCTAAGTTTATAATCTTTGATGTAACTTTTTTTAATTTTTTCACCTCTAAAAATGTAAAATCATGATAGAAAACCTCTTTTAATGTTGATAACAACATTTATAATTAACCATTTTCAAGATTTATGAATAGTGTTGTATACCTATTGTGAGCCTCTTTTAGCTAGCACTCTAGTTCCTAACCATTGCCCAACTTGGAAACATGTATCATTTGAGTTCCAAATGTGAATTGTTAAATACTTATGTTGATCATTCAATGATTGGAGTTTTCTGTAAAGTGAGTTGCATGATTCACTTGTGAGTATTTGAACTCTACAAACCTCTAATCCTTTTGCAAGTTGAATTGTTAACTTTGGATGGTTATGTTTGAACCAATACCACAAAGAGTATGCAAGAATCCCATCCTTGAATGGTGTAGGGCAGGTTTGTGTGAATTCTACTACCTTTAGTTTGAACTACTCTAATGTTATTAAGAGCCCACAATTTTGCATGTCAAGTATCTAGCCAACTATTGCTAGATCTTCTTCATGTGTTAACACACTTGGTGGCCCATGTTCCATGGATCTTGTCTTACTAGTGAGGTGATTTGACAAGGATGTGAGGGGTATATTCCAAGTTTAGTTGGCCTTCTGCAATGATGTGAAGCCACTCTCCATTGTATCCATAGCCTCTTATAAGGCTTCAATTGTCCACTTGCCCCTTGTAATCTTGTTTGTTTTGACTAGTCTATAACCATTGTTTTGTGTAGATTGTGGATGAACATTCTCCTTGTTAGCATTTCTTGATGAATAGCACTAATCCTCCTTTTGTAAGGGACATTCAACATCATGGTTGATTAAATACTCCTACCCTTAGCCACCAATGGACTAGGGGTTCACGCCTTACCCCCAGCAAAAAATATACCTTAGGTTTTCTTAAAATTAGACCAAGACCAGATAAATTCTATTAGTTATGGATGTGTGTCAAAAGAATGTTCTAAAATCTTGAAAATTTTATTAAATCATAGAAATCTAATAAATCTACCCAAACTAAATTTTCATTTGTTGATATTGTGCAGGTTATTAGTGTGAATTGAAAGCCACAATTCAAACGAACTTGGGGAAACTTGTGAGATCTTAATTTTCTACTAGTTGTTAGTTGTTTTGGGATGTTTGTAGCCAGATAATAGTAACACGAGAACTTCTTGTACCATTCACTATAAAGCTTGTTTATAATAACAATGTTGCACTCATCACTTGTCTCCTCTACCTTAACCTTTATGTTGGTGTCCTTTTTTACTTTTTTCACTATTGTATTTGGTTGTTCTCTAGATTAATCATCATTCTTTTTCATTGTGCATTCTAGACTAATTGATTCTAACAATTCTATAGTGGGTTTAGATTGACACTCTATTTTTTAAACAATATTTTCATTAAATTAAGACTTTAACATTATTGCACTAAGACATAGAAACTTTAAGAAACTATGAATACCCTTTTCAACGTAATCAACATATTTCAACATGTTATATTCTAAAAAATAATACAAAATCCCTTATTGCAAATGAATTTAGATTTTACTATAGAGCTTGAAATTATCCATAATTAGGTTTTGGAAGGAAAAATCTTGAAAGCAAAGTTGGTAGATAACATAATATTCCAATATTTGTCCTTGGATTTTTTTCCCTTGTTTATCACCCCAATAGTAAATAGCAGACATGCCATTATGAGTTAAATCAAATCCCAAATACTTATCCAATACCTATGACCAAATAGTAAAAGGTTGGATTTCCCACATTATTTTAGAAATTTTTAAACATTTTTTTGAAACAATGGGTCAAACCCAACCCCATTTCCAAACAATTTTATTCCAAACAATAGTGATGGGGTGCCCTTTTAATAGAATACATTTTTTAAAAAATTCTAAGGGTTGTGCACACCCAATGTTGAACATATTTCCCCCAATTGTGGTGGGGAATTTGTTTTAATAATGTGCCCTTCTCATATAAAAGTGCACCCACATTGGAAAATGGATATGGCTAGCCCCTTAAACCCAAACACTACTACAATTCATGGTTTTTTCAACTAGGTTTTCTAGTAAAAAAAATACCCAAAGTGATAGGTGAAAAAAAAAAACACCTTGTCAATCTAGATAAGTCGTTTTGGCCATGTCCTGCATGACTAGGCAATCGAATTGGACCTTTTCATTTTGACTAACAAAATGACTAATTATTCGAGTAATAAATAATGGACCATTTGACTAGGTCAATTTTATACTTAATTTTTTTAAATGGATTATTATTGTCAAAATTAATATGTAGGTAAGTAGGTAGGTAAATAGGTTTAGGTGGGTTGAAAAAAGGCACTTAAGTAGGCAGGTGTTAACTTAGCCTAGCCTAGGCTACCTAACCTAACCTAACTTAACTTAAACTCACCAAATTACCTTAGTCTAACCAACCTACCCTAACTTTCTAAACATGCACATAGGTTGTAAGTATAAGGAATTGAACCCCAAAACTTCATAATGATAAACCGAATGTTTACCAATGGACTACACCATCAAAGGTGTTCAATGTTTAACAAGTTTTTTATTTCACATGTTTATTTCACAATATTAAACATAATGGCTAAACCTAAGTGACAACTAATGGCTAAACTTAGTGATTTAAAATAATGGCTAAACTTAGCGGCTAAATTTAACAACTTAAACTAATGGCTAAACCTAGTGGCTAAACTCACCAATTTAAATTAATAGCTAAATCTAATGGCTAAATTCACCAATTTAAATTAATAGCTAAACCTAATGGCAAAACTCACCAACTTAAATTAATAGCTAAACCTAGTGGCTAAACTCACCAATTTAAATTAATGGCTAAACTTAGTGGCTAAATTCAATGATTGAAATTAATGGTTAAATTCACCGATTTAAATTAATGGTTAAATTTAGCAATTTAAACTTACTAGCTAAACTCAGCAATTTAAACTAATGGCTAAACCTAATGATTAATGTCACAACCTTAGCCTTGGGCTCGCGACCAAGGTAAGGGCTTGTGACGGTGCGAACCAAGAGCATGCCCGAGAATCACATTTCATGCTCCCGGGAGTGCAAGAGAGTGTGAGGGAATGAACCCCCACACTCCCAAATGAAATCCCACTTTGGGAGTTAGAATCCCAATGGACTTCCAAATTTTTAAAGAGCTATTTCAGGGGTCAAAACTCATTGGATTGAAGAATTCTTTATATCAATGAAAATATCTTGGAACATAGATGTTGAAAATGGGCTTGCATGACCCATTTGGACATTTAAAACACAAGTTATGGCCAAAAGAAGGGCCGGGAGTCAAGACCAATTTCCTTGCGTGTAGGTGGCATGCTGCATACCGTTGGAAAACTCTCGACGAGAGATACAACTTTGCTTTAAACATCACCTTAATTGGAGGTCTTCACACAAAATTATGCACCTCTAAAGTCACGAAAGTCCCAATTTTGAGAATTTCAGGACTCCCACTTTGGAGACCCGGGATAAAATGCCATTTAGTGTTGGCCCCGTGGCCAAACACAAAGTATACTATAAAGGGGAAGGTGGTGGCTTCCCCCAAGTCCGGGCTATGATGAATCTTGTGAGTCCGTGTTTGCCCGTGACTCATCTGTGCACCAAAAGGGCTCAAACAACGCACTAACCAACTTGTTGTCTGGTTTGTGCAGGTCCATGTGAGTAATTGATGTTTATCACTCTTCCTAATCCCCATCCCGAAGCTTTAGCACTCCCCTTTACCCCCAAAGTGCTATGAGCTAGGGAGTGTGCCCCGGCTCCTTACTTTTTCGTTATTTTCACCTTAGACTTATATTTGAGTCTATTAAGGAGCTTGGGAGCGTGTCAATTAAATTCAATGACTTAAACTAATGGTTAATCCTAATGGTTAAATTCACTGATTAACTAATGGTTAATCCTAGTGGTTAAATTCACTGACTTAAATTAAAGGTTACTCCTAATGGTTAAACTCAGAGACTTAAACTAATGGTTAAATTTAGTGGTTAAATTCAATGACTTGAATTAATAGCTAAATCTAGAGGCTAAAATTTAACAACTTAAATTAATGGCTAAACCCAGTGGCTAAATTCAATGGCTAAACTTAATGGTTAAACCCAATGATTTAAATTAATGGTTAAACATAATGGTTAAACTTGATTAAATTTAATTATTAAATCTAATGGCTAAACATAATGGTTAAACTTAATTGATAAACCTAATGGCTAATTCCATGGGTAAACATAATGGTTACACTTAATCGAAAAACCTAATTGTTAAATATATTTCATGGCTAAACTTAGGCTAAACCTTGTGACAAAATTTAGTGGTTAAAGATAATGACTAAATCTTGGTTAAACATAATGTTTAAACTTAAGCTAAACCTAGTGGTTAAACATAATGGTTAAACCTAAATTAAACCTAGTGGGTAACTTTAATGGTTAGACATATTAAATAAACCTAAATTATACTTAATGGTTAAATTTATGCAATACCTATTGGCAAATTTTAATGGTTCAACTTTAGCTAAATTTAGTGCCAAATTTAATGGCTAAACATAATGGTTAAATTTAAAGTAAACTTCATCGAAAAAATTTGGGTAAACCTAATGGTTAAACACAATGGCTAAACCTAATGTTTACACTGAATGGAAAAATTAGATGGGTTAAATGAGTGGATAGGGAAATAAATAATATGTTGGTAGGTGGGTAGGTAAATAAATAGGTTGTAAGAAAATGAAAAATATAAGTAGGTATGTAGGTAGGTAGGTAAATAAAAAATAAATGGGTGGGTGGGTATTAGGTAGGTAAATATCTAACTAAATAAATAGGTGGATGAGTAGGTAGGAGGTAGATCCATAGGGTAGTAGACCATGTCATATTTGATTAAAAATCATTGGCCATCTTGATTAAATGTGTAATTTGACTAACGACCATTAGTCATTTTTATTAAAACTCATTGGCCATTTTAACTAAGGTTGTATGACTTGACTATGTGTATTTAGTCAAATGAACCATATAGTTAAGTTGATCAGTCAATAAATACATGTGTTATTCAAGCCCTTGGCCTTTAGTCAAAATGTACATGTCCATTAATCAAAATGACAAGTTAATTGATTTGAACCTTTTAAAAAACCATGAATTGTAGTATTGAAATGAAATTTCCTTTTACAAGTGGGGTACATATCTTATAAATGTACATATTTTTTTCCAATATGGACATGGTTGTTTTTTAAACCATGCATAACCAATATTGTATTATGTTAGTAAAATTTAATAAAGGCACACAATTATTCTAACATTGGTGGGTCATTTTCTTTAAAAAATACACATTTTTTGCACACAGGTATGCCCCACACCCATGACCAAACACATTTTTTTATTGGGGGTTTAAACTATTAAAAAAACTCCCCACAAATTTATCTTTAACCAAATGTTTGGTGACAAGAAACTTTTTGAATGTAGGTGGGCGGTGAGAAATTTTGGTCGTAGGTATTTTTTTGGTTTGCAAAGGACATTTGGTTATGGACAAGTGTTTGGTTATGGGTTATTCTACCCTAGCAAAGAGTGCAAAAATGTTGGACCAAAACCATTTTGTTAAGCCAAATTGCCATGTTTTGACTTTAATTTTAATTTGCAAGCTCACATACTAAACATCGTAGGAGATGCTCTTAGGGCTATGAAAGTATTGTTAAATAAAACAATGACCTTGTTTGGAGAGGCAAAAAAGCTACATATCTTTTTATTTCAAGAAAAATGAATCCAATTTATATAATAAAATTAATGATGTTTATTTGTCTGAAAAAAAAGTCATAAAACACTAATAGATTTTTAACATGTATATGGTGTTAGGAGTGTGAACTCTCAAATCATTTTTGATGATTTGATATTCTAAAACGTATGATGTTTTCTACTTTATATTTTTTTAATGTTTTTATTCAAGTTTGTTTTTGTGTTGTTTTTCCAATTTTGTGTTTTGAGCTTGGATTTTTGCTTGTTTGCACGTGAGTCATATTTTGAATCATGAAAAGTTAACTCATGAGTTTTCTACCATTCAAGAAGCTTGTTATTTTGTGCATGGGAGTTGTGTGGCAATTTTCATGAGTTCAAGTTGTGCTTGTAAATGTCACGTGGTGCAATTGTCTTTTGTTTTGATTATGTGTTTTTAGCATTCCTTGAGGATTTGAAGCCCAATGGGGCCTAAATACACTAGGGTGTGGTGTTGTGTGAAGAGAAAGGAAAATACAAGTTGTATTAGGAACAACCCCTATGAGGAGGGAGCCATGTGAAAAAAAAACACAAGAACGACCAAAAGAAAGGGCCCTCACCTTTGTCACATGCCCCCCCCTCCCCATTTTCCTTTTTTTTCCTTTCTTTCAATCATTCTTTCATTCATATTTGAACGCGTTAAAAGTAGTTGTAGGTGGCAACAACAATAGCCACCATTGCCATAACTTCAGCTAGTGGGCAATTAATTTCAAGCTACAACAAAAAAGGGGGTCCCCATCACCCCTCCACGTGTTTTTAGTAGTAACTCAAAAGGAAAGGGGGGCATTTCACCTCCCCTTTGTTGTCATTATTATCATTGGTGTGCACCAATAGCCAATAGTAATGGTAGTAGTTATTGCAAAAGGAGGGGGGCATAATGATGGGAAGCATAACCATTGCCATCTTCTTTGGAACTCTCCAAGTTTCCTCCCCAAACCTACCAAGTTTAGCATGAGAGGAAATTTGCAAGGCTTGTAAAAATTTAATTAAATATTTTGAACTCTTTGACTAGACAATAAAAAGGAAAACTAATTAATCCCAAATTCCATTTTGCCTATTATTTGGGTTTTTTTTTCAAAAATTTATATTTTTTATATATGGAATCACATTGGCATGCCATTTGCTTCACTAAAATCCTAAGAAGGAGCCCTATGCATGTGCAAAGTTTCTAACCCTTTGGAGATAAAAATTTCTAAAGGTTTTTACACATGTGCAAGAAAGTGGTTTGTGTAAAGTCAAATTTTAACATATTTTCAACAATAATTGATTATGCTAATAAACATAATTAATTACTTGCAACCTAGAGGTGGTGGATTGTCGCACCATCAACAAATGTGGAGGATTTCGAATTCATGTTGTAATTTTTGAGTAAGAATTACAAAAATGGGGATTGTGTTATATGAAATGTTCATTCCCATTTAATGTTCATTTGGGGTTGTGCTTATGCTTTTGGTTTTGTTCATGGTTAGGCCAAGCTTGTAAATCCATGGAAAAACCTTGGGACACGAATTTCAAGTATTGTGTGAATAATTTGTCATTTTGCAATCAATTTTCAAGACACAAAACAATATGTTAAGGTTTATTGATCAAAACCTACACATGCATTTATCCACTAAACAAGGTTGCAAGTTAATGGGGAAAATGTTAAATTGTAAACCAATTTTGGCATTGTTGTGGATATTCCAAATTTGATCATTAGTTAACATGTGAGACTGGGTTGATGGCTAATAGACCACACTTGTTTTGTTCATAATGTCCTAAAATTTTGTTGGACTATTGAAATGTTTTTGTGAATGCAAGTGCCTTTTTAAATGTGGGTCAAGTTCATTTCACATGTTCAACATCCCAATTTAGGGTTAGGGTTTAGTTACCCCATATTTAAAATTGGGGTTCACCATGAAAATGGCACAAAATTTCATAATAAAGGATACTTTGAGAGGTACCAATGGGTTTATTAGGTGGGGGGTGAAGTTCAAACCACCCACATTACCATCATTTCCATTTGGGGGGATTTTTCAGACTTAAAAACAAGTTCATTGTCAAGTTTGGTCATCACACTGTTATTGTGAAATACAGAGGACATTATGGACCCACTAAAGGGCCCCATCAATATTTGAAGGAAATTGGTACATTAAATTGGATGATTTTATTCAAAAGTTTGATAGTTGATGGAAAAGGTCTGCATGGAAAAGTCACAAAATTTGCAACATAAGCCACATGAAAACATGCAAAAAACATATGCATAGATGAAGTGGTTAATAACATGACCCAATGGGTCATGAAAGTGCAAGTTCTTCAATTCTAGTGTGGAATTTTAAGAGTTTAAGCAAAATGTGAAGGATGCCATATTCCTTCAACTAAAACAACCAACTTTGGCAAATGTGTTCATTTGACATCATTGATTGTCATCCATCTATTAAAATCTAACAAGTGGCAATGTGAAGATTTTTAGAAATAATTTTTTTTTGAAATATTGATTGTTAATGATGGTCTGAGATTATGACACATGGCATAATAAAAAGTTGCCACATGGCATATTAATTATATTTTGGAATAAGTAAATAAAGAGAAATATCTATTTTAGTAAATAGGTAGGTCATACATAACCATAGATAGGTAGGTTGGTAGGTTTTAAAACCTACATACCTATTTATTTACTTATGACCTACTTACATGCCTACCTACTTACCGAGGTAGAAAAATAGGACCTATTTACTTACATAAGTAGGTAAGTAGATAAGAAAACACAAGACAAAGTGAACTACAAAATAGTCATGAAATTGTTTTTAAAATTTTATGTTTTACCTTTAGATTAAATTTTTTAAAGTTCATCCCAAAATGACACTTGTATTTTAATGTGAGAACATAAAAGAAAAAACCTTTTATATAATTTGTCAAATGGGATTCAAAACAAAGCATATGGGTTAAATTTTTTTGTTGTTCCTTACTTGTAAATTAAATTGCAATTGAATTATAACTATAACACTTAAACACTCAAAGGCAAGCCAAATCCAAGGAGAGATCTCCATTGTTTCTAGTGTTCGAACAAAATTTGAATCCCTCCTATGGCACCTCTGGGGCATTAAAAATCGTCAAAAATGGAATAGAATTGAAAAAGTTATGGCCCCCAAAAATAGAAAAAGTCAAAAAGTCAAAAAAACAAACCATTGAATGTTATAAAGGTCAATTTTTGAACATAAAAAAATGCCTTGCATGTTGCTATGTTGTTATTAGAATTGAAAGATGATTTGTAGAACTTCGAGTGGCGCTCCTATAACACTTTAAATCATTTGAAATGAATAAGAAATAAGAAAGTTATGAAGTTTGAAAGTAGGAGGGGTCCAAAGAGGGGGAAAAAAAAGTTTTGTAAGTTGGAAAACTTATTTTTCTTCTTATTATTTTTTCATTACTCCTTTTCCTTTGCATTTCAAAAATGATTTCTAAAAATTGAAGTAACATTCCCATAACATTTTAAATCACTCAAAATGAAACACATATGATGAATATATAAATAATTGGTGAATTTGTATATTTATTAAGTTATAAATAATTACATTATAGTCATAAAATAGTTGAATAATAATGCTTTAGTAGTGGCACACTAGTGGATGTACTAATTGTATCAATGGGAGTCATAATCGAAATTTAGTTACAAATGTATTCCATAATGGGTGGTGAAAATGTGGACATGTGGCATGGTCACATGTATGTACATTGTACTTAATTGTAACATAGTTGTTGCTTTAATGGCACATTTACAATAGTTATAAAATAGTTGTCACATGCAATTACAATGCAACTCTCGAAAAAATCAAACAAGGTTCACTACATGTCTGATGTATATAAATTATTGTATAGAATACCCATTTTCAATTCACTTGCAATTATAATACAACTAATTAATATTCCAACATGATAATTTATTTATTAATACACCATATTTTTAAGGGAATAATTGCACATTAGTTGTAATACCCAAAAAATAAGGGCACAATAATTGTATTTGAATTATTTTTTGAATTTTAATTGCATGATAGTGTGGTTTCAACAGACGCAATTTCTCATAAGGAATTTCGAATGTCAATTAAGGGAGCTTGATCATGAAAAATCCTCCAACTTGCCCACCATTTACAAATTTAAAAAAAAATTACAATAAGGTTTAACCTATGGGCCATACAATATTGGCCGATCATGTAAAAGAACATGTTTCTCCTTTAGTTCTAATGATTCCAATGTGGCAACCTTGAAAAAAAAATGTTTCATTTGCACCAAAATAAATCAACCTCTCCCCTACCTCCTTTTTAGTCAACCTTCCTTGTTACATAAGGGATTAGGCAATGACAAGGGTCAAGTTGTTTACATTACCACCTTCAACAACACATTGAAAAAAATGAAAAGGATAATCACTATTTATTGTGCTTACATCACATATACATGAATTAATATCCAAGATTGATCATCAATAATTTTCACTTCATCTACACCTAAATAGACAAACCTACTTATAACCACAACATTTTGAATTTTTTTCAAAACTTGTTCACACATAAAATTTGCCATCTCCCAACCTACCCCATCAAACCAATGTTTCATGGGATTGTTAGGAACATTAAATAGTACAAACAATTTATGCATGATTGTATATTTTATCATGGGGCATGCACAATTGAACAAATGAAAAATCAAAGAAAATTAAACAAGTTTTCTTGTTTTGTTAATCTAAATTGCATTGTGATCAATTTGTTGCAACATTGCATCAAGACCTTTGGCAAAATACATATCATTGGCAACATCAATGTTGTTTTTCCAAAAATAACAATTTCATTTATTTATCCTTGGCATGGCTACCAAAGCCTTGTGATGGCCTACACATTTTTATATAAAATCTAGTTTGGGAACATGGAGTTTATCTATGCCCTCAATCCAAGTGCAAATCTTGCATTAGGCTTGAGTGACTTCACCATCAAAACCTAGGACAAACTTTGCCCAAGGTAGAAGGAACATCCATGGGAGTTACACAAGAAGAATGAAAAGTAGAAACAACATCCATGTGGACATATGCATTAATAAAAGCAAAAAAAGATTGGGGGATTATGTCCCCAAATAGAAAATTAAATTTAATGTTTTTAGGGGGTTGAACATCATGGGTGCAATTATAAGGGAGTTGCATAATAGTTGAAAATGAGTTGTTTTGATTGAGTTGCAATTGAGTTGTAATGACTTAAACTGTATACACGATGACTTACAACTTTACAACTCATGCAACTTGTCCATTAGCACTCACGATGTACAAATACATTGAGTTGCAAGTGTCTTCTACAACACAAGAATTGAGTTGCAAGGTCAATTACAAAACACCCATTTTTCTCAAAATGATTCAATAACTGTGTTGAAAATGTGAAAATAACATGATTTAAGATCTTGAGAAATGTCAAAACTTGATGGACCTCAATGTTGGAACCTTTGAAGCAAGTGATGGCATATTAATGCAACATTTTAATTATGAAAATGTCATAAGAAAGCCCTTTAATTACTCAAGCAAGGTTGAATATTGACAATTTTGTGATATTCACACATTATTGGTCTTCTCTAGTTTGTTGTCATTGTTGGAAGTAGTCAATGCCTTGATCAAATTTGCTCAAGGAAAGGATGTTATCATTTGTGATTTTGTGTTAGATGTAAAAATATGACATATGTCAAGTTAATATTTTCATGATGTATTTTGATCCTATGATTGGTTACCAATGTGAACATTTTGAAATCTTTTGTGATGTTGTGGATAAATTTTTTGCCACCATCACCCAAAATTGGGTAATTAGCCTCAACAACATTAGTGCATAAACCATTGCATTTTGCATGGTTGGTCATTCATATCAAGTTCACATTTTCAATGTACTTGTTGTGGTTAATCAACTAGTGTGCATGGATGTTTTCTTAGCATCCATTGCACAAGTGAAAACCCAATGTTTTATTGTTATTGAAAAGCTTATCACAAAATTGGATAGGTGTTTTATGGATTTTGAATTGTTGAATCCTTGGCATTGTATATCCATAATTTTGGATGCAACTTGATGTTAATTTATTTTTCTCCTTGATTATTACTTTCATCAAAAGACATTATTGTAAATTGAAGAGGGTGAAACCCTCATTAAATCATTTTATGGAACCTTTGAATGTTAATGTCTTGGACTTGTAGCAATCCATCTTTAAACTCACTATGAAAGCACAAGCACCCTAAACCATGGTTAAACCTCCTTATACCAATCCAATGACAAAGTTGTGAATGACAAAGTCAACAATGGCTTGTTGATTCAACAATTAAGTGAGTATATGAAGTTGGTTGAGAGAACCATTGCTTCACTTCTTGGATTTATGGAAGACGAATACTTTTTCTCCGCTCTTGCTTTCATGAAAGACAAATTGCACAATTGGTTGGGGTAGCATTTGAACACAATAGTTTACATGTTTACACATGAATTCTTTACTCAAAATAGTTTCCCTTATTAGAAGGCCATTACAAGTTTGAAAGATCACAAAATGTTGATCATTGATGCCATTTAAAACCTTGTGTTCATTGGATTTTTGTGGCCTTCTATTTTCATGATTTGGACAAGCATGGTGATTATGTTTATTTCATCATGAGTTTTATTAATGTTGGGGTGTGGTGGGTGGGATGTTGAGTTGCCTTGGGCAAAGTTTGATATTACTAGAGCATGATTCAACTTCCCCTAAAAGTATTAATGCTCCACCTTCCAACTTCCCTAGTTATGCAATTTCAATGCTACTTTAGGTGGTTCAATTGTTATAAACTACTTCTTTGTTATGAGTGATGTAACCACATTCATCGGCTTGGTTTTTTTTTTTTTAATGTGGTTGCTAGTTGGACTTAATTTTTTAAAAAAAGAATCACCACTTGGACTTATTTTGAAAATGTCATGTATACCAAAAAAACCCAATCAACAAGTGACCTAGAAACCATCACTTCCTATGCCAAAAACACAAATAGGAGCCACTTAGGCACACTTGAGGAAAAAAATGGTTGCCACTTGTGCACATTAAAAAAAATGTATTAAAAAAAAAAACTCTACCCACATTCAACCAAGGCCTATTCCATTCAACAAAGTGATTGTTCTCACAATGTATCCATCAAAGCATGCACGTTTCCTCTTTAAAATTCGACTGACAATACTAAAAGGGGAAATAGCACATGGTTGCCTGGCTCTCTCACCAAACAAAATGGTTGAAATAGTGCTGGAATAAGATACCACAACCAGTTTACCTTTAATGGATGGTATGGAGACTAGTAACACTGTATATATGTTCAATGAGGTAAACAGATGATGTATGTAAAGGGCCCAAATTGGGGGTGTGAATGGAGATGCTTTCTCAAGAATAAAGTAAGGGTCAAAAGTCCCTTGGCCCCTGCTACTATACTTCATAATTGATTTTAATACCATAAAATCCCTTTCCCTGCCTACCAAAGGTAGGGCCAACAAAGCTTGAGGCTGAGACAAAAGTTGTCATGGAAAATGAATACTTCCATGATATAAGTAAAGTATTAATAATATGGTGAAAAGGGTAACAGCAGACATTTTGGCCTATAGGAGGGGAGACATATTCAAGGTTAGGAGGAGGGATGGGGAGATTGTAGGCTGGTTGTTTCTGCAGCAGATTTGTCTCTCTAGTTGTGCTTTCTCACTGCAGGTCTTCATTATGGCAAAAGAGCCAAAGAAACTGGCTCTGTTCCCTCTGCTTCAGACAGCTAAAAGGTTATTAGTTATTAGCTATAAAAGTTATCCATAAAGTCACCCTCTCTTTCACCCCCTGTCCCCTCTTTCAGTGGTATCTGCAAAGTAAGAAATTTTTATTAAATCTCAGTGTGAAATCCTGATACTCAGCATTTAATGCACAAGGTTTGAGAGTATTTATAGTACCCTAGTATCTTGGCCAATTCGACACTAATTATACGATTTTCAAAAATGTTGAAATTTTCAAAAATTATTTCTCCCAAATCTGTTTACTGTTTACAATTTTCCGTCCGTTCAGGACCAGAGAGTCCATTAGACAAGAAATATTGTGAAGGATAATATTTAAGAATCTTTCATTTGTTGAAATGAAAATTTCAAAATTAATTAATTATTCGACCAACATGTGTTGAAATGGCCAAGGTACTACTGTAGTTGTACAGGTAGGAGCAGTGAAAATATATGTAGGAGCTGGGGAGGCGCTCAGGAAAAAGGAAAGAGGGGATGAAACACAGTTTACCACCAAAATTGGTGGAAAAACTAGTTTGGATCCCAACTATTTCGTTTTGTAAAATTTCATTCCCAGTTATGTATTTAATGCCTTATTACGCCGAAACTGCCCGTTCTCGTCCCCTAATCGCTCGACTTTATGGATAGCTTTTATGTATAGGAATTTTTTGGGTAGCTTCTGCAGATTTATGTTCTGAGGCTTTTCTTAGTCTTGCCTACCAAGGCAAGGATATTGTGTTTAGATTCATTATAGTGTACAGTAGCTTAAGGGATTTTGGCCCCTAGGTAATAATAGGTCTATTTTTGTATGAGGATTTTTGAAATATGATATTTTGGCTTGTATTGAAATTTGAGATTAGTTATAGAGAGTTATAATATCTTGAAGGATTTTGGTTTCTTTTGGAGGATTTTTTGAAGTTCATATTTTTGGATGGTGAAATATTCGAGTTTCCATAATTCTTCATTTGCCTTAAGATACTTTTTAATGTAAATGGCAAGGCCACGGTTTGACACACCCCTTGTTTCTGAAAGGAGGGTTTTCATTATGGCAAAATAACTAGGTAACTGTTCCCCCTTTACTCCTCTGCTTTTTTAAAGTAGCATCAACTCAACACACACTACTAATAACATAACCCACCACACCCAAACAATAAGGGAAAAAGGAGATAATTGTTTAGAAGGTTTAGGAACACCCATATTGGGAATCTCAACCCTAATTTGGAACACCCTAATTAGAGTTTAGATTTTTAGGGTTTAGCAGAACCCAAATTTCGGGATGGTGAATGAATTGGATGAATGGACTGTTTTTCCTTCCTCTAGCTAAAACTGTAGCCGGTTCACTGTGGTGTGGTTCTCTCTCTTTTCCCAATGAAAGAACCGGCGGGTAAGTATCAAGGATATGGACTCTTGATCGATGGATCTCAAAAAATCAAAAGAGTGGTTTGGATCGAGGACCATGATTTTTAAAAAATATAAAAGAATGGGTCAAGGAAACAGCCAGTTCTTTGAGGAAACCCACCAGTTTTTTATAAACCCTGAACTGAACCAATGGCCAGGGCTATATAATTTTCAGAAACCTGGAACCGGGGGTTATAACAAAATCAAAGAACTGCCCGATATCGGTGTAATTGCTTCATTTGGTGAAATATGTTTGTTTTGTGTTTTTGGAATCAAAACTAATAGAAGCCCAGTTGGAATTTCCAATGAAACTCTTTGGATATGGCCTTTACAGTTCATACAAGGTATATGATTGTGAGAACTTGTTCCCCAAGCAAAAGCAAGCCCTGTACACCAGTGCTTCATAGTTAAATTTTTCTTGCAATGCTGCTTCATGGCAGCTGCTTCTTGCCCAAAACTTGAATTACACGGAACTAAAAAGTGGAAAGTGGCTCACTTTTTTGACCTTTTCCAGAAGGTCTTGGAGATGTTCAACATGGCTCCACTTCACCCAACACACTGCCCTGGAAGAGAGCACAAAAAGTTCAAACCTGGCATAAGACCCATTAGGGAAAAAACTTCAAACATTGGGCTTTGCTATCTAAGCAGTTGACTGTTAGGAGTAGTGATTTTTGTGTGGTGAATTCTTTTCACTTGACCCAAAAAATAATAATTTAAAGTGTTACAGATTCCTCTTTTTAAAAATCAATTCCTTTGGTGATTTTAGCAATTTTTTGAGTTTTTTTTTTTTTTTTTTTTTTTTGGGTATGTAACAACAACATTTTACTTATTTGTGCGTGTTTTTTTTTTTATTGGGGAGTTCTTTTTTTTGTTTTGCTTGATT
>Ga0116231_10004918_pt1 | contig 26746 bp, 11 predicted proteins | sample S1TSphgellanicum_2_FD_89695 | JGI IMG/M metagenome (GOLD analysis project Ga0116231, IMG submission 89695) | Host-associated microbial communities from peat moss isolated from Minnesota, USA - S1T2_Fd - Sphagnum magellanicum MG | ecosystem: Host-associated > Plants > Peat moss > Unclassified... | reverse complement strand
GTTTCGGTTGGGCGGGTTTGGGGGAGGGGGGGGGGGGGGGGTGGGGTGGGAGAGGATCTGGAAATCCAAGCTCAGGTTTATGAAGAGCAGCTCAAAAAGGAGGACCCTTTGCACAAGTGTGATAGGCTTGAAAGGGAGAGGGGAGGAAAAGACAATAATAACTTAACTCAATAGCCCCTAATAAATCCTCATCCAGAGTGAGTAGTAATATTGGGGTTGCTAGCATTTACAGCATTAATTGTGTCATTCAATGGCGCTTCTGTCAAGCTGCTGGCTTCTCGGCATTTCTTCTCCACGGTAGCCTATATACCTACCTATCTATTATCATCCCCAAATTCATGCCCCTACCATTAGCCTACACCCAAAATGGTGATGAAAAACGCAGGTAGAGAGATAAAAATCGATGACAGCCAATGAGGTGAGGTGAGGCAACATGCACCCAAGAGGCCCAATTTTTTTCCCTCTTATAAGCTAGTGTACGCCCCAGGGCTGGGGTCGGATGGGATGGATTTTTTTGGGAATTCGGTGATCCCAATGTGTTTCAAATGGTTACATCGTTTTCTCATTACGTTCTCTATGGTTATTTATTTTGTTCTCAAGTTGGTCCCAGCAAGTTCCCATGTGTTCCCAATAGCAGCACAATTTTTGCCCTAAGTTTTACTCTTGTAACCTGTATAACTAACCCATGAGAGAAGACTACAATATATTTATTTTGGGAGTGCACATAGTGTGATCTCATTTTTTTTGGTGATTGGTCAATCATAGATGCCCATCAGGCCCAAAAAAAAAACCAAGAACTTTGGGGGTCCCCACAATTAATTAATACGAATTATAATTGTGTATCAATGGCCTATATGGCTTATAGGCTACATCCCTAACAACAAACGTGGTGAACATTTTTGTATACTTGGTAAATAATTTGACATGTAATAATGGAATGCAAATGTGGTGGGCTCTAAATGAACCATTTTTTAGAAAAAGTTGGAAAACAAATGGACAAAAATCCATTGCAAAGCAAGCTCTAAATGAACTTCAATGATATAATTGGGGCTAGGTAGGTTGTTGTTTCAAACTGCTCTAACAGCTACCACAAGTTTCATAATAAGTAGTTTTAGCCCCCGTAGTCAGATATTTTAGGGGCCTCCAATCCAATCATGGGGAGAAATGTTTGGTTGTAAATACCACCAAAATAGGCTAGGTATTTTTAGGCTCCACAGGTTGCAGGCTTTAGAAAAAGTTGTGGTTGTCTGAATGGAAGTAGAAACTTAGGAGCCCTAGCTCAATAATTACTTAATTAGACCTTTGAAAAGCACTCTCTCTCTCTCTCTCACTCACTCTCAAAGATTCGATGCATCCCCGCTTTTCGATGCCAAGCCACTAAATAGTTGCAACAGAATTCAATGCTTTTCAAGGACAAGGTGCCCAACATGAACATGAAAATGTAACCCCGAGAGAGAGAGAGAGGGGGGGAAAGTGGTAAGGCCCTAGCCCAGCTTTTACATTGTTAGGTTGTGTTTCTACAATACAACTAATAAACAAAGTAAACATTATCACATGAAAACAGAGCTACTAATGCTGGTTCTCTGCTGGAGGTGGTGGGAAGCAGTTGTGTGGGTGCTACAAGTGAAGGAGACCGGTTGCACAAGTGTTCTATTTGCAAGCTACTAGTTGTATGTGACACTTCATGTGCTGCCTTCCATTACAAAGGCTTGCAACTCCGTAGGTCATATGCTGGAATATAGTACAACTAACTTAGAATGGAAACAGAGAATGCTTCCAAGAACCCAACAAATGCAACACTTACATTTACTAATTGATTTGAAATGGAAAGTTAACTCAACTAGTAGGTAGAAAGAGGAAACACTTTGATTACAATCAACACTAAATACAACATGTTTGATGGAAACTCACAATACCTCTTTGTTAAGGGTAAAGACTAAGATTATTGTAGTTATTGGAACAATAGCTAATTAGGATAATTAGCTAGGTAAGGTTCACTTTGCCTACATGTCTCCCAAATATTTAGGAAGGACTATTTTGTGGTTTGGAAAGGCATGTGTCAAAGAGAAAATAAGATCTAGGAAAGGAATGTGAGGGAGAAAAAATAGGAGGGAAAATAAGAGTTGATCCTTAGGTAGCCGTCATCCATCTTGGTAGTGATTGGCTACCTAAAGGAGGCATGATTTGAAGACAAGGATTAGTTCGTTGTAGAGGAAAGTGTTTGAAAACCATGGTGTTGGAGTTGTAGTAGCAAAGTAATATGTACGTGTATAGTTTCATGTTTTTGATAACTAAAATTTGATGTACTTGTTGTGATCCTTAGAATTTAAGTTATAGTCTTTATGTTTTGAGAAGTTGTGTACTCATTATTATAGCTTAAATAATTTTTTTTCACTTCTTTGATTGTTATAACATTATTGTAGTCTCAATGATACTACAGTTGGATTCACATGTGTCATTTTATTTCTATTTATTGTGCTTGCTTAATTTTCAATAATTATTTGTGAAGTCTTTAGCCATTGTTATAGTGTCAATATATAGAATTATAGAACAAAATAATTTGTTGACAATTTTGTATTGCTTGTTCAATGTTATTCATTCTTAATCCTTATCAAATTACTAGATTTTTTTCTTTCTTTTTTTTTGTTTATCGAGTCCCGACAAAGAACTCTTTTCTAATCTTGCGATAAATTTATTTACGTTCCTTATTTCTAACATTACAACCAAAGTTCTACACTATTTGCAACCCTAATGCTATATGTATTGTGTTTCATTTTTCAAAAAGAACACAAAGACACACAACTTCTATTCATGAATATAATGCTCTTGTTCCTCCTCCTCTACTTTCTATCTCAATTTTTTTTAAATTAAAATATTAGTGAAGGTAATTGTTTTTCCACTATTTACATAAGTGACAACCTTTCCTATAAGCATGGCAACTTTTCACCTAAACACTTAATTTAATGACTTAATATTTTTTTTCACTCTACAAATCCTTTTCTTACCTATATTTTATTAAGTAGGATGAATGATACCCACCTACCATAAACATGAGAATTCTTAGAACTCCTATAAGAATGATGGTACTTCTTTCAAATACTTTGCACGATCCCTAAATTAATGGTTGATTAGTACACACTTTATTTTTTCTCCTTTAGATCTATTATTGATAATCTAACTTATCTCATGTTGTTAAATAAACAATACAAATTAATAATTAATTTGTGTTTTTAATGACAAACCCAAATGAAGGAATCACAAATCAATCTCTCATATAATTTTAATGGAACATCATGTTCAAAGTTTCAAGATTTCATCAATCAAATATGTTTAGTCATTTAATTCCATGGAATCAATGTTATTTAAATGAGGTAGTCCAAGTTGGATTCATTAAAAAACTTACATTTTGCATGATCTTAACTTAGTTTTCACCTTAACTTATAACATTAGTTTTTGTTGTTTAACAACTTTAAGTAATTTCATCATTCTACTTTAATTCCAGCCTTAGAGATTTAAAGAATGAATGCACATCAATGAACAAACTTTTCTAATGCGAATGATCATGCCCAACTATTGATGTGCATGCTTTTGAATTTATGCAACAATTGTTGACATCTTGTGGAATGAAGTTGCATTAATAAAAAAAATCAATTTTGGTTATAGATTGATGTGAAGGAATTATTATAATGGGCATAAAAACTACACCAAGGAATTTCCAATGCACACAAGTATTACAACAAACTATATAAAAGCATGCCTAAACTTAAGTCCAACCACATAATATGATGATTTAGAATAAGGCCATGAAGTATGTAAAAAAAAAACTTCAAACATAATTATATTCAAAACATATAAATTTTTAAAAACACCATTTATGAAAGGAACAAGGTTAATATATAAAGTCATACCCAATTTGGTGTTGAACATACTAAAGGTAATGGGGGCTTTGTTTTTATTTATAGTTATTTGGGGACCAAGTTCAAATAACCTTTTAATTTCCATATGACCCACTACCCAAGGAACCTTTTCATGCACATTTCAAAATATTTATCATGGATGAAATGTGAACAATGGCAGATGAACTTCATTTAATGAATGAAATGTGAATAATCATGGATGAATTTCATCCATTATAAAATTTGAAATATTGGTATTAACATGGTTCAAATGTTGTCCAAATTGAATGATTTAAAAATCATTGGAAATCTTTTTTAAATGGCTAATAAATTGGCCTTACAAGGTTATTGTGAATTAGGATGGACCAAATCAAAAAAGAAAAATTACACTAAACTTCATTTCAAAGATTTTTTTAATATATTGTCACATTGTGACACAAGCATAAGGGTATTATTCTTTAAAAACTGATTCCATTGGAAAATTAACACATGTAAAGGTCATATATTAGTTAGTGTGTGGAAAATCCCAGATGTGATTCCAAAATTTATCCACCTTAGCTTGCATTCACCTTACATGTCTAGAATAAACTTGCTTTTTGATCTTTAAAAATGTTTTAAAAGTTGAAATGCCCAAATGTTTCCAAATGTCCATGAATATTTGGTGCATTCAAAGTGGAGTTTGAAGAGGTAAATGTCATTTGATTTAAAAACTTAATATGATGTCTGAAGGATTTCATCAAAAGTTATAAAAAAATGGTTTCACGTATTTGATTTGGCTACATTTTTAAAAAGGTATATGAAAGTTTGAAATTTTTTCACATTTTTTCTTCAAATTAAAAATGTGTTATAAGAATCCTAGGATTCAAGGCTTATAAACATTCCATAATGCACTATATCAAATAGTATACCCCATCATGTTGTGGCAAATGTTTTGCGGCATGTTAATTAACGTTTTTCACATCTACATGTTTCTTCATGGTTGTGGTCCATGGCTTTGAAGTGAGTTATCACCTTTCTGCCCTTAGTTCATCGACAAAAATTACAAGATTAAATACCTCATGATAACACACTATTAAACATAGATTGTATGCATATTTCCTTTTTTATTGGGAGGTTGTAGTAAAATGGGACATAATTAAATCAAGTTTATAATTGAATAAAAATTCTTATCATAAAAATTTGGCAATATGGTAAGTAGAGAGGTATACATATAAATACATAACTTATATACAAATTTTAAAAAATCTATGTTATAGCTTATTATACCTACCCATTAATGTAGGTGGGTTGTAGGTAGGTAGATAGATTAAAAAAATGAAGCAATTAATCGTGTCTTTATCCCTATTGAATAACTAAGTAAACATTTTCATTTATGACACATATCATTGATACTTGATGGAAAATGTGTCATGTTGTTGTCAAAATGATGTTCACATATTGATTATCATTTTGATTAATAGTAAAAATGCTTAGCAAAATAATTAGTAATAAAATGAACATAAGTAAAATAATCAAATAATCAATTTGACCATGTCAAAATCAACTTGTCCAATATAACTACTTGGTCAAATGGGAAAATGTCACAACTTGGTTTTTGTTCATCATATTTTTTTGTCAAATAAACCATGTTGTGTTGTAATGAGATCATACATTCACTAGTTGGGCTTATCAAATACTATATTACCTTGGCCATTTCAACACATGTCCATTGAATAATTAATTAATTTTGAAAAATTCATTTCAACAAATGGAATATTTTAAAATATTCACTATTATCCTTCACAATTTTTTGATTAAGAAGAAATAATTTTTGACAATTCCAACATCTTTAGAAATATATAATTATTGTCGAATTGGCCAAGGTATTAGGGTAACCAACAAAATTCAAGTTTTTCCCTTACCATAAGATCAATACATGATACAAATCTTTACTTGCCTTCTTACTTTTAACATTAGGAAACATTAAATAGTGATGTTTGTAAACCTTCCTTAATTAGCACAACAAATGTTCTAGCAAGGTTTTGAAAACTTGAACACAATAATCCTTTCTCTTTCCATGCTTATGTTAATTTTATAATTCTTTCTATTGTGTCACCACAAGTTTGTATTATCAATAGTCTAGATAGTTAGTTTGAAACAATTAATTTCATCCAACCTTCACAAAGTAATTTCCTTGTTTATATTATTGTGCTTAAAATTATCAAAGTGTTTTTAAGATTTGATTTTGTTTAGTTCGACCTCACAACCCTAACTTGCCACCAAAGTGCTGCAACAATTGTCAATCAATTCCCAATACAATAGAAACCAAAGACCCACACCTATTTACTAACACCACATCTTCCTTATTCTCTTCCTCCCCTTCCCACCACCTAATCAAGATTACAAACATGTGCAATAACACCTAAATCAAATGGATCACAACAAAGGTTATAACATCTTGTTAATGTTACATGCCCACAACCTCCCTCCTTTTGTTTTATTTTGTTGTGCACTACCATGTTAGCACTTAAAACCATTGTTTTCTACACACACAAACCTAATAACATAGCAACCTTCCTAAAATTTGCATAACCTCCAAACATTTGAATAACACAAAACTATTAACAATTTCAACCTTAAAACTTCACTTTACAAAATTGAAAACAATATCACATAGGTCAATGAACCTTTTTTTCCTTCAATGTGTGAACACTTTCCACATTAAGAAAAATTTTTTGGCCTTGTGTTCACCCCTCATCCTTGCCTCCTCCATCCTTTTTATGTTGTGCAAAATGACTGAATTAAGAATATTTTCAATTTTTTGTTTTTACAAAACTACAACCTATGCCTCCATTAACACCTTTAAAAAAATGTTCAATCATAATTTGGTTACCAAGCTCCATGTCACCCCTAATTCCCTCCATCATAACTCATACTCAAGCTCTCATCATCTCATTCCAATGTTCAATAAAGTTGGTTTTTTATGAAGTTGCCAATTAATTTTAGGCTTTTGACAATAACCTATCTTCTATCCTCTTTAGGGTTATATATTCCTTGGTATGTTTATTATTGGGATGTTGCCTTTAAAAAATTGTATAATTGTTGAAACATTTGTTTTGTTGATAATGTTGATGTTTACAAGCATTCCCATAATACAAATGAACCTTATGGTGAGACCTCAGGGTCCCATACGGACCTTGGCCTCCCATAAATGCTATAGCACCATCAGTATTCATCAAATTCAGAAAACAAAGGCGGCAATCGACTCCTCTCGTTGAGATCTATCTAGAACCATAAAGACCTTTTCCAGTTGATATGGTGACTTAATGTGTTGTATTGACTAGTCTGGCTTCAAGGCTATGATGAATACTTGGAGAAGAACTATAGTATCAATTTTTGAGGTGGTCCTGACACGTCGACCACATTCTTCTTAGGGCGTCTTGGCCTTGCTTTGACTGGCGCTGATGGAGCTAGTGTGTTTGGCATTGATTCCACCATTGCATCTATCGTTACAAGCTGCCACTTCTTCTTGCGCATTACTGGGTGCCTACTCCTGCTCGTTGTCGATCTACATGCGGAGAGCACCAAGATTCTTGAGATGCCATTTCTTCTTACGCATCGCTAGGGGTGCCTACTCCTGCTCGTTGTTGATCTGTGCATGAGGAGCACCAAGAATCTTGGGGTAGTATAGCAAGTGCTCGAGGGGAATCGAGAAGTAATTTTTGCCTAGGGAGATTAGCTTTATCTCAGTGAATGATAACACAGGTGCAATCGACAAATAGATGGGTAGGAACATTGCCTGTTCAATTATGATGGCGGCGACGTTGAACAAATTAGATAGAAATGATTGACGGGTCAAGCTGATATTCATGGCATTTACTAGTGGTACGTTGACGGCCTCATTGTCTGGCGTTGAGCACAAGGATTGCATGCTAACATGGCCTTCATCGAACTCAAAGAAGTAATTGAACGTATATCGAATAGGTAGCGACTTGAAGTGTTTCTTGAAGATGGGACCCCAACTGACATAACACGAGTGCCGCACATCACGATGATCAATGAAGCTTGCGTTAACCCCTTTGACTTCGTTGACGGCTTCAACGATCGCCATTGGAAAATAGAAGTTTTTGCCCTTCATCACATTGTGGCACCATGCAATGACCCGATCGACGATATTATGGGAATGTCCTGGGATCAAGTACACTAACACGACCTTTGAGTAGAACAAGATGGAGAGTAAAGTGAAGAACTGCATGACAAGTTGCAACTTGTTTTGACCGACATAGTTGTTGAGGATTACGAGTAGAATTTTCGGCATTGCTATCTTACGGCTTAGTAGCGTTTTGAATTTCTCTAGATGGTAGGTGAATCGCAAGCTACATAGGGCATCAACATTCTTGCCTTGAGTTCGCTCATCATAGAAGAATACATCGGTGTTGTTGCTAGTCAGGTCGGTAACCATAAAATTCAACTCCATGAGGTTAAAGTTGAAATAATCGGCCAATGGCCATGAATATCCATAATGAGGCATGGCAAAACTACCACCAAAATCTTTGATCTAGATCTGAATTTGAGGCGCAACAATTGAGAGAGTCATGTCGTTGTCACCACCATCATCATCACAATGTTCATCATCATAGTGATTAGGGATTATGGTAGGTGGAACTGGCTGATCAGGGGCATGATGCCTGATGAACTCTTTCACGAAATTTGACACCATGCGGCGTTGACCAATGGCGACATCCAAATGCATCTCCTTTTCCATCAGTAGGCAATCGCATTCGTTAGTAGGAAGGTCATCGTCCTTGAGCTAGATATTGATTCGAACATAGTAGTCATATGCATCTTCGACTGAACGAGCTAAGTGAAGGCCAAGATAGAAAAGGTGCATGTACTGAATCCATTTCAAATATGATACAATGCAAGCACCATCATTGGAGGTTTCAATCTTGGCCTTGTAGCGTTGGTGCAACTTTGTGAAAGTTAGAGTTGCATCAATAAGATACTGCTTCGGGCGACGATGTGTGTAGGGCAACCCGTCCTCAACCTCCCATGTTTCAGCATCTACCTTGATCTTGTTCAGGTCACTATTGTGGATTACATGAGCAGGAATGTGAGCGGGATGACGGGTATGCAGCGTGTTGATGCCATTTTTAGGACGTTACGCAATCGATTGATCCTAGTGCCGTCGATTGGAATGATGGCTTGAATCTTGCGTTTCGAATATCCACTCTGGAGAAGATTGATTATAATGTATTCCGACTATTGCCATTTGGAACTGGACTGATGTGTTGCCATGGAAATCCAATCGGCCTGGATCTGAAAAAATCGCCTCTTGACCCATCTTTGAAATGACCCATTATAACATGTTCGCCTTGCAATTTGATGGAGGGCGACGTTGTTGCTGTGGCACAGTCTGACGGGAACCACCGATTTCGCCTAATCGGTGCTAAACATCATGAGCCTGTAACATTGACATTGACGTAACATTGTTGTTTGATGGTGCACGGGCCAATGTCACTGCGGATTCAATTGGAGAAGGAATAACAACCTCTAATGCTACTGGTGCCGCGTCCATATTAGTTAGGTAGCCAGTGATAATACTCTTCCATCTATGGGCCAAAAAACAGTTAGGGAATCTGACGAAAAATTCTTCTATCGCAACCCTAACCTTGGGCTCGTGACCAAGGCGAAGGGCTTGCAAGAGGGCGAGACAATAGGGAGACCCGGGAGATGCATTTTATACTCGTGGGAGTGCAAGAGAGTGTGAGAGAATGAACCTTCACACTCCCAAGGCAATTCCCACTTGGGGAGTTAGAGTCCTGAAGGACTCTCGAATCTTCAGGGAGCGATTGCAGGGGTCAAAACCCATTGGTTTGAAGAGTTTTTTATATCATTAGAAAGCTATTGAAATGTAAATGTTTAAAATGGGCTCGCATCACCCATTTGAACATTTGAAACACAAGTTATCACCAAAAGAAAGGCCAGGAGTCAAATTGGTAGTTTGACTCCCAACCACTAAAAGTCAAAAATTGACCTTATTTCCATGCGTGCAGGTGACGTGCAACATACCATTGGAAATCTTTCGACAAGGGCTACAACTTTGTTTTAGTCCTCATCTCAATCAGAGGTCTACACACAAAGTTATGGGGCCCCAAAGTCGCGAGAGTCTTAACTTTGGCAATTTTGGGACTCCCACTTGGGAGTCTAGAGACAAAAAGCCATTTGGATCTGGGCCTCGTGGAGAGGCACATAGTATATTATAAGGGGGAAGGTGGTGGCTTCCCCCAAGTCCGGGCAGTGGTGAGTCTTATGAGTCCGAGTTTGCCCGTGGCTTGTTCTAGCATCAAAAGTGTTCCAACTATGCAGTAATCACCTTGTGTTGGTTTTATACAAGTTCGTGTGAATAGTTGATGCTTGTCACTCTTCCTAGTCCCATCCTGGAGTTCCAGCATGCCCCTCTACCCCTCAAAGTGCTGTAAGCCAGGAACGTGCCCCGATTATTTGCTCTTCCACTGTTTTCAGTTTGGACTCACATTTGAGTCCATCAAGGAGCTTGGGGGTGCGTCATCCTCCACCTCCCTGTACGCTTGCATCACGGCGCTTAACGGTTTGCTTCGCCAATCGTCATTGTTATGATACCCAATCAAGCAATGCATGCGATCGTTCAATGTTTCATAACACTCCTCCTCACTCATCATTGATGATTGGTTAATGCGACAGTGGAATGCGCAGCAGGTAGGACCCCACACCCAAAAAAATAAATAAATTGCCCATTTGAAGATGGGTTTATTTGGGACCCCAAGGTCCTGCCATAAGGTTCAAATGCATCTTGACAATATTATTTACAAGCATTTTGATAATACTAAAATAATATCCTAACAACATCTTTGATACCCATAAGACTACAAATAGCCTTGGCCACCTATGGAAATTTGGTAGGGCTTCCCTAGTCATGCCAATTGAGATACCAATGGTTTTAACTTACTAGAGCCAATACCTACCCAATAACTTATTTGGCTACTTAAAGTCTTATATTTGTGTCTAACACACATAATTGTATGTGGAGTAAGTTCACAATGGGGATAACAACACGTGTAAAAAGTGATAAACATTAATTTCCTAAACATACCATGGGAACCTTTAAATAAGTTTGGAATGAATTTGAACAATGATTTTAATGTGCCCAAAAGTAGTATTAGAATATTGTAATCAATGCTTTCATTGCTTTTCCTTCTTTAAAAATGATTTGAAAATGACATTTTCTTGAATATAATTGATATACATCTTTACACAATAGTGTAATGTGACATCTTTTGAGTCATAACAATTAATGCAATTTTTCATGTAGAATATTGTTAATCATGGAAATATTTGCCTACAACCAATCATTTTCTACCACATTAGCTTGATTGATCAACTCATCATTTTCCAAGCAAGCATTTAAAAATCAGGTAAGTAAGCATTGGTCATTTTATTGTGAACTTACCTTGCCACATGACTTGAGCAATAACCTTTTAAGAATAACAATCATTCATACATCAAAGAAAGCCCATTGGCAAAAAGTCATTCCAAGGGACTTCATAGAAATAGATCATATAGGTAAAGATTAGGAAATCAGATCTATCAAAGTGGCAAATTGACAAGGATAGGCATTCAACTTGGTAAAAATTCCAATGCAAAAGCCCTCATCTTATTTTGAGCTCTTGTCCAAGCGATTTTAATTGCCCAAGGACATAGTAATTTTAAAGGACTAACCAAACCAAAAATAAGATATAAAAAACTGTCGGATCTAAGTTTGAAGGAAACATAATTGCAACAAAAGAGTTAGCTAACTACTACAAGTTATGTTGTTCAAGAAATGGGAACAAATATTGTTCCCCTAATGTCAGATTGCCATTTTAATGTAATATATGCCACAATAAACACTACATATATTACGTTGTAATGAATGAAACCACAAAGTTACCTCACATGTGTCATGAGCCTTGGCTTTTCATGTGAGAAAGCCACATTCTCTTGTAGTGGAGGTCAAATGAAAAGAAGAAAATTTTGTTGGCATTTTTGTTTCTGTCATGTGGTTCTTTCCAATGTTGACCACCTATGGTTCCTTGACTGCATGGTTATCTAACTCTTTCCTCATCCGTAACCATAGGTAAGTGGATATATGTTGGGTATATAATCTTGACACAAGTTTGTACCCCCAATTATGATGACCACACAATACTGGTGTGAAGTGTGAATCAGAGCCATGAGATTTGAGCAAAGCAAATGCAAATTTGGGTATGAAATGGGCACAGGGGTTTAAAAAATTTTAAATTTGCTAACAGTGGGGGAAGGGTTTAGGCCCTTAGGGTTTTATGGGCTTGGATGACCCACCATAGCAGCAGTCACACACCTGTTAGGAAGGGAAGGGTTTGTCACTTTGTCAGCAGTGGGGCCAAGGAGTAAGAAGTATGTGTTGTTCCATTTCCTTTATGCAAAGATGAGTTGGGAAGGAAATCACAGTAAAGCAGTCCAAACAGTGGCCAATTTGACAAGTTTTCAGTCTGGAATTTGTGGCACATCGACGGTGTAAGTACCTCCAACAGAGTTTCATCATGCAAAAGGGGCGGCAACAAAAGCTTTCCCCTCATCACTGGCCGACTGCTCTTTTAGCTTAGGGACATGCAAGCAAGCAAGCAAGCTGTGGGAGTCATGACAAATCTTTCACAACAACGTGAAGGCTATTGAAAAAGGACCCCACAATCCATCCATCAAAATCCTAAAATGAAAACTGACAAAAAATACCCATCAATTGATGGCAAAGGATTGAAGCACAACACTCCCAGGGGAAAAATTGTGATCCGCTCTTTTCTCTGGTGGTGGTGACTGCAATATGATTTCTTCAGACACATACTATACTACTCACTCGCCATTCAAGTGCCATCCCAGTCCACCCTTGAGACTAGGCTCATCATCCTCATCAGGGCTGACAAATACTGAAATACTTTTCATTCATTAAGGGCTGACATGATACCCTTATATGAACTCCAATCCATCTTTTCAGAAACTCACTCCTGCAATTTTTGAAAAAGCTTGGGAAAATGTGACCAGCTAGCTGGTCACTCTGCATTCAAAGTAATGCATATAGTTCACCTCAAGATTTGGGAAAGGATCTAGATATCCTGTTCTCTTTCTCAGCACCTATTTTTAGAACATAACCCCATTTTTGGACAACTCTAAATGTCCCATCTAACTTTGCTAACGGTGCCAGAAAATGGGTTGCAACGCCCTGTGCAGTTCTGTTGCACGATTTGACTAAAAACTTGAGAAGCCAAAAATAAACAAATAATCAAATGCAGTTTTCAAACAGCAAGAAATATGCTAGTGGTAATAACAAAATCCTCCTTCCTCCTTTCTGGTGGTGGGTTTTGAATTTCAGTGAGAGCTTGAAGAACATGTCAAAACTTTTTGCTACAGGTAGACCATCAAAACATGAACCATGCGAAGGACAAAACAACAAGCCCCATGAGAGAGAAATTTGATGATAGAGGAGTATAACATCCTCTCCCATCCATTTTCTAGCTGAATCCTGACTGGAATAGTATTTTGGGTGGATGGGCAATACAGTTGGACTCTTTTTAGTTTAGCAAGCAACCGCTGATGTTACTTGCTACAAAGGGAATTTTGGATGTGGGACAACAAACAAACAAAACATTCTTCAACTAGGTAGTTGGTAAGGTAAGCCTGTGCAGGTAGTTTTCAAAAGTATAATTATGGTCCATGCTTGTAGATCTGGAGAGGAGGTTAGAAAGCAGGCTTTATTATGGGCTTATTCATGGCCTCCAGTCCGAGTACTGACACCTCACACCTCCAGTTCGGTCCTATCTTTTCATTCTTCTTTCCAGATCTGTGTTGGGTCCCACCTTTCTCACGTGTTCATTAAACGAAATTTTTTTTTCATGCGAGTCCAGTTCCAAATTTCTTCCATTCCAGTCCAAATTTTCTTTCATCAACAGTCCATTACCATAAGTTGTGCTCTCACCACAAATATATGAGCAACATGAAATGATCACAAACTGTGTCACTGTTTTTTGGGCTCCTTCGAAAGACAGTGTCCAGTAAGTTAGCAACTCTTTGTGACAAAAGATCAGTTGCCTCAATTGTTTCAAGGAATGTGTGACAATTGAATCGCATAAAAATTTGTGACATTTTTATTTTTGACAAATAATATATACCTATTTACAAAGGCCTGACCAAATGGTGGTCGCAGTTAGCTTTCTCTGAATCTTGAACACATACTTGTCCATGTATCCTGTTACCGACTAATCTCAAATCACCAGGCTCAGAGTCCATGATGCCCAAAGGTTCATGAAATTACATAAATTTCAGAATCAGTTTAAAAAATTGTAAAGACCGGCTGGGGCAGTATTCTTTGGTTGTTTGGCAAATTTTCATATCCTGGTGACCAAAGACAAAAAGCCAGTGCCATAGATACAGAAGGTTTTTCTGCCAAAAAAAATGGGCCACTGTCATCATATTATGGGTATTTTTTTTGAAATCACCATATTCAGAGAATAGGTTCCTCCATGTTGCCAAAATATAACATGATTCCTAAACTTTTGTACTTTCCTTTGTGACTTGTAGCCAAATGTGGCTAAGTTTTCTTGTGGATGATCGCCAACCCACCACCTACATCACAACTTTGGAAACAAAAGAAACCCCACTGGACTGGGGTGGAAAAAGACGGGAGTGGGAGAGTCAATCAAGAAAGGTTGAATGAACAAAATGTACGGGAATTGGTCCACACCCAACCATAGACTTTCTCCAACATATACTTAATTGCGGTGGAAGCAGAATCCCTTGTTACTGTGGCCCAGAACTACATTATTCGGGCTTGGGACGTCACCTTGCAATCACCACCTATATAACCCAGGTCCTGAGTCCCCTGACAATTTTGCTATTGGCTGCAAACCTGGGTTAACCAAAGGTGGATAGGCGTAAGTAGTATATGTGCACCCCACACATCTGCATGGCAGGGCTTTCCGTATCTGTCAATACTTTGTTACTTATAAGAATGTGACACGGTTGCAATGCACAGCCACCGACCACATGTTTCACTATTACACACTGAGAGAGAGAGAGAGAAAGCATCATGTTACAAAAAGTTTTGTGAATAAGAATCAAAATTGGCCTGGCACTTCAACTGTGCACATCACATGGCAACTCCAATTTGGGGTTGTCCCAGGCCACTGCAAAGGTCGAGAGGGCACATGGCTTGCGCCATTAGCTTCTCACATGGAGGATGGGAAGGGTGTAATTTGCTTTGGGAATTGGGCAATCAGCCGTTTGTTCAAAACTTGGGTTTGTAGTACTGGGCACAATATTATCGGTTCAACAATCTAGTACTCACCTCAATGGAATTCTTTGACAACAAGAGAGAAGAAAGAGGGGGTGGGGATGGCACAGGAACAACAGAGACTTCCATGGCACATACACTACATATGCACAAATTGTCAGGCCAAAGTTCACCTTGAATGACCACAGCATGTTTTCATCAATAAAATTGGATGAAGCTAAGTCCTGCAGGGTGGGACAGAGGAAAGCTTTATGGACAAACACAAATACCATGGAACCAGCAGCAATGCAGACATTCTCAAGGTAATACTTTGGGTAACAGAGTAGTTCTTTATTCCATACACCAGCTGACAATGGAGTCTCTAATTGCAGTATTTAAAAAAATTCTTCTTCCTTTTCTTTTCCTCAATTTTGTGATGTAGCAGATGGGGCAATCATTCATAAGTACATTTAGCCAAATTTGGCTATAAACAGGATATGAAAATAAAAAATTTAAGCACCCTTCTAGATTTTTGTCTTTTTGCTAAAAACATTGGCAGCAACAAATTCTTGGCTCTATTGTGGAGGCTCTATTGTGAATGCTCTATAGACTTTAGACTAAGGAGACTGCTTTGGCTTTTGCTCATTTTAAATTTCTAAATTGCAACTTGCCCCACTTTTGCAGACCTTGTCCAGCTTAGATTACTGGTTTTGATTCACCTTTTGTTGTTAGTAGAAGGAACTTGCAAAATGTTGGATGTCAACATCCTATCAAGTTGCTTTTACCTTGGATATTTGTGCTTCATGCATTTTAATTTTTTGGAATTATAAGATACTTGACTTCAGGTTAGTTAAGTAATTCATTATATGTGATGTTCACCCTAGTTAGGTGGAGGTAACATTTGCATGTGGGATGCTCATGTATAATTCATTAAGAGTAGGTCACAAGTCAAGGTGGATTATCAAGTTTTGAGCAACTTGTGTGATCATAGTAGTAAATGACATGGATTTTAGATGGAATATAAAATTAACAAAATATGATTTCATTTTTTGACTAACCATATATGTATTGTCATTTGTAACTATCATGCAATTTTAATTTGGTCAACACTTACAACAAGTGATGTGTTGTCACATGGTAGCATTTTTGGATCTTTCGAGTTCTCTTAATGAAAATTTGAAAAAATCCTAATCCTTTAATTCATATGGTTGTCTGTGACACATGGCACATCCAAAATATTTTGACATGTATTTTTAATGAAATATATTTAAAAATTCCAAATCATCCAAGTAGGAAAGTAGGTATGTAGCGAGGCTAAGCTAAGTAGGTTGCCTAGACCTAGGCTAAGTAAGTAGGACTCTCTTAAGACAAGGATTCTATTTTATTTTGGGTTCAACCTTTATGGTCAAGCTTAGTTGATTCATTCATTTCAAATGACATTATTTTTGGAATGTTTATAGTGCACACCTATTTATATTGTTTACAAAGTTGAAAATAAAATAAAACATATGAGATAAAAAATTTAATGACAACTTAGTCACAATTGTCAAAATAGGTAACAATTGCAAAAAAATTGTAAATGACATATAGTTGCATAAAATTGCAAATATAATGATTACATTTTGGCAAATTTCCTTTATTGTATAAAATTTGTGGTAGCTTGTGTGATCCTAAGGTTGGGTGGAATGCTCATTGTAAATGTGTTTTACTCAGCTCTATTATTTCGTTGATCCACTATCAATTTCCAACATGCTATGAAAGCAACATTATTTTTGAAAGAATGAGAATTTGTGTTGCATGCTATAGTTGTTCATTCAAAAGTTTTGCAATTCTAAGTACATGTTTTTTGGCTGTGTTTTAGTCATAATCATGGCACTTACTTTTGACAACTTCTAGTGGCAATAATTTTCATACTTGGAAGATGTACATGAGAAAGATTTGGGGGATATCACCTTAAGAGAACTATTGCCACGAAAGATTGAGTTTGGAAAAAATGTTTTTGACCAAGGCATTCATGAAAAAAAAAATTTTGCCAAATTGTTCAAGGCAACCAATTCAAAGGTTTTTCATATAGGTGGCTAAAACAAGCAATATTAAACTTTTACAATTACTTTGTTTATTTTTGTAGTTTGTAAAGATATTTGGTTCATCGATTCTAAAGCTTCACAACATTTCACCTTTCAAAATTAAGTATTTTCAATTTTTAAAGGTTTTACTTTTAGTCACAAAATAAAGCTTAGAGACAACATTACCTTTGATGTGTGAGAGAAAGGGTCTATTGTTTTCAAATTGCAAAATGGGATTTTCAAGTTCATTGGAGATGTATTATATGTCCCAAAGTTGGCAAGAATCTATAATTGGTCAATCAATTAATTTAAAAAAAACTTCAAGGTGAAATTTGAAAGCAATAAATCTTGGTTGAAATTTTTTAATTTAAACAAGGTGATTGTTGAAGTTGTTCAAGAAGGGAGGTTATACAAGTTAGTTGGAGTTGTTCAATCTTTGGTTGTAGATTATAGCATTAAATTGAAGAAAAATAATTTATGGCACCATAAACTTGGACATGTCTTTATGTATGGTGTAATTATTTTGGCAAATTTTTTTATTTATTAAAGGATTGAATTTCAATGGAAATCATGACTTGAGTTTAGTGATGGATGTGTGTATCCATCACAAAAACTCCATTTCCTTTGAATGGGGGTATTCGTGCAAAAACAATATTTGAACTTGTGCATTATGAGAAATCATGTCCATAGAGGTCACATTGTTCAACTAGAGCTCAAAAATCACTCAAGTACAACTATGTTGCAACTACATCCTCCAATGTGCAATTCTTATACAATTACACTTTATGGATATATTATTTAATAAATGAATTTCCATGTCAAAAAATAAGTTAATTTTTCGCTAGTTGCATTGTAGTTTTAAATGTGTTTCATATATGATAATTTGTATGCACTGTATTTATGCATGTAGTCAATTACATTTGACTTTTTGAGGAGTTACATTGTAATTGTAATGTGCAATTAAGTTTAAAATGTTAAAAATGAACTACACATTGAACAACTTTTTTACAACTAGTGTACAACTTTCATATATGCGATTATGCCATGTGTCTGCATTCCCACCATCCATGAAGTGCAAGCCTTGTAGTTGGTTTCAATTATGAAGTCTGTTTGTGCAACTAGTTGGCCATTATGTTGTCACTAAGGGGTCACTATTGTGTCACAACTATGCCACTAGTTGTTACATATGTGCCATTACGGGGCCACAATATTGGCATTGTTTTACAATTGGATGGCCATTACGGTGCCATTACTTGGCCATTAATAAAGTACTATTGATTCACTATCCAAATAAAGTGTGAATTTGTAAACTTCAAATCGGATCCCAATGCTACATAAACTATATTAAAAAGGTTTATATTGGAGGTACATTAAAGTATTCAATCTTATACACCTAAATTTTTTCTAGGCTACATGAACAAATGTGGAATTGATAATAGCTGATTTTTTGTGAATAACTCCTTGGCATCCACAAGGGATGTTGCATCTTGTGGCATATTTAATATATTATATTTAAAATTTAAAATTTAATTTATGGCTTAATTTATATAATTACTATGTATTAAAAATTATATTAAATAATTAATTTTTAATATAAATTAATCACAATTTGTGAAATGAATTAATTTAGATAATTCATTTTTCATAGTAAATTAAATAAATAATTTAAAATATTTTAGTAAATAATGTAGTCCTATTTTGTTGTGATTGGCATTCAATTGTTATATTAATAATATTCCACTACATTGCAATTAATATTTAATCCAAATAATATTTTTTGTTAATCTAGGTGAGTAATTACTAAATTTTATTTGAACTTAGATCGTCAATTATCAAAATAGTTATTTTGATAATTAATTATCTGAATTAACTAACTAATTAATTATCTGAATTATATTAATTAATTTAGATAATCAATGTAGATAGTTATATATTTAATTCAAATAATTATTTCAGATAATTCTTATAAATTTCAGATTAATTAAAATAAAATAAAACAGAAAGCATGTGGGAATTGTTTTTTTGTAGTTGTGATTCAGTTGCAACTAAGGTGTAACTAAAAAATTTACGCCATATGCTTTATTTTTCAAGATCTCATCTCATAAACTATATAAGGAAGTGTCTTCTCTTACATTTTCACATTAAAATACATGTGCCATGTTGGGATAAATTCATAAAAGTTTAACCTTAAAAGCAAAACACAAAACAAAATTAAAAAAATAATATGACTATTCTTTAATTCACCTACCCTTCTACTTTCCTACCTACTTGCCTATTTAAGTAAGTAGGTCCTACTTTTTTACCTATGTAGGTAGGTTGGTATGTAAGAACTACCAATTTACTTACCTATGGCTATGTACCAACCCACCTAAGTACTTATATATTTATATATATTTTCCCAAAATTTTATTAATATGGCATGTGGCAACTTTTGATTGTGCCACATGTCATAATTTAAGACCATTTAAAATGGATAATCATAATGGATGATGGATATCAATATTTCAAAAAAACATTCATTAAAAAATCTTCATAATGTCATGTGTTAAATTTTGATGAATGGATGAAAAATGACGTTAGCATGACAATATGGTTGTAATCATAGGGGAATTGCATGATAATTGAAAATGAATTGTTGTAACTATGTTGCAATGAATTGCATTAGAGTGAAATCGTATATACAAATAATTGCATTTCTTGCAATTCATGCAACTTATTCGATAGCACTCATAGGTGTAGAAATATAGTGAATTGCAAGTGGTCATTGCAACTCAAAAATTGAGTTACAAGCCCAATTGCAAAACACCCATTTTTCTTATAGTGGTGGTCCCATGGCAACATTTTGTGGAGGGGCAAAATACTTTTTGACCTTCATTGATGGTTTTTTTGGGAAGACATTCCTTTACCTCATGAAAACTAAAGTTGCCATGAATTTTTAATTTTAGTCTTTACAAGACAACAAAATTTGGGTGCTTATTTCTTTTCCACTGGATCATAAACCAATGAACTACAATGGATATTTAAGATCAAATATAAAATCAACAATCTTGCAATTTTGTAATTGGTCTTTGTGACTAAGTTTTAGTCACAAATGACACTATACATATAAAATTTGACTAGTCACATGCGACCATAGTCGTAAATGACATAAATTTTGGATGGAAAAAAAATCAACAAAATATAATTTCATTTTTTAGTTAACCATATATGTATTGTCGTTTGTGATTATCATGCAACTAATTTGGTTAGCACTAACAACAAGTGGTGTGCTATCACATGTTAACATTTTTTGATATTTTGAATTTTTTTTATTGACCTAATTTTAGTTAAATAAATCATTACATGTGATGTTTAACCCAATTAGATGGAGGTAACATTTGCATTTGGAATGTTCATTTCTCATTAGAAGTAGGCCATAGTTCATGAGTGGATCATAAAGTTTGTAACAACTTGTGTGATCTAAGTTGAATGGAGAGCTTGTTATAAATTTGTGTTTTACCCATCTTTGTTCGCTCATAGATCCATTGTCAATTCCAACACAAACAACCATAAAAAAACCCTTAGAAATATACAACTTTCTATACAACTTTGGTTTGACCCATCATTACTAATTAGCTTTGAGAGAAAGAGAGATGATAATTGGAACTTTTGAAATGTTCATTACAGGAGTGACTCCTTGGAAGGAGTTTTATAATTTAATATCAATGTATACTTTTACCATTCCAACATTTTCTTGAATTTTGTTTTTGAAAAAAATTCCTGAAATTCCTGCTATTGAGGTGGGGGAAAAAATGCTAAATAATTTTGTACTACTTAGACACACCACACCACCAAGCTTTAGGCTAGGCAGTCAATAATAACATCAAATAAACTAGTGTAGCCTATGCCATTGGCCCAAGTGTGAACACATTGATGGCTCAACTGATTTTTCCTTCCAAACCCAATTTTTGCAATTTGTTTGAATTTCTAGCAACAAAATCCACTCCAAAATAATTATCTTCCACACCTTTGCTCTGAAAATTGCAAAATAAACCCTATTAAATCTAACTCATCGAGGGCTTTCCAAGAACACCCCCAAATTCCAAAAAAGTTCTCAGTTTCAATTTTATTTAACTTTCATTGAGAATATGATTCAATAATCAATTGCTTCCACACCATAGCTCCAAAGAGTCTCAAACCAAGTCAGTGCAGCCCTACTCATCGAGAGCTTTTCGAAGATACCAAGAGCATGACATGAAGTACTGTGGTTTGGGAGATCTCAGCATAACAAACAAAACAAAACAAACTAGTTTTGCTATCATAGATAGATTTCTAGAACTTTCAGCATTGTGAGCAGCTGATTTTGACAAGAATCAACATTTATTTTAAATATTTTAATTACTGCTGGAATACTAAAGGTTCTAGGGGGTATATTATTATGTTATTAATTTTTTTTTTCAAGGAACTGGTAGTAAGACAAGATAGAAAAGGTACTGAAGATGAACATCAACAACAGTAATGAACTGTTCTTAAGTTATTGTTACTCTATAATACTCTCTGTCTCTCTTTGGAAAGAGTTTATAAAGTGTTCAACTCCGAGGCTTGTGATGACGCCCCCTCCCATCCTGGCTGGGCCGTCTTCAGCTTCTTACACTTGACTAACAGCTGCAAAAGAGCTCTGTGACCCATGGGCCATGGCACAACAGCAACTACTACACGCCTCCAACCAATGGATCGATATAGCAGCCTACCCCTCGGAGATCTGCAGCACTTCTCGCGAAAAGCTCATCACCAACCAGAATCCCGTCCCCATTCTTCGCACATAAGGTCTCACCTACGCAGACAAATCAGAAATTTGGGTCTGGCTGCAATAAGCTCAGCCTGCAACTTTTTTTCTTGCAGACTCAGACTCTTTTGTGCCATGAATTTGAGGGGAAGGGACCAGTAATAATATATATATGGCCCAGAAAAAGGGGCTCCCCAAAGGATTTGTTTGGAAAAAATCCACCAAATTAGCCATATTTTGAGGCAGAAACCACTCAAATATATTGCCATATTTAGACATTGCCTTCTACCTTGTCACTAGAACATAAGGGATTCCTACACGTTTGAAATTCCCTCTCAGACCTGTACCCAAATTTGGCTAGGCCATCTTGTAAATGATTGCCAGCTCATCTACCTCACGAATTTATTTATTAAAAAAATATTAAAAAAAAAAAAAAAACCAATCTGAAAGGGACCAATGTTGGGTGGGTATTCTGATCTCTAATATATATTACCTGGTTATATAACCTTAGCAAAACTCTAGGTAAGATTAAGAGAAATGACCAGCATATATATATTTATAGAGTAAGTGCATGGATAAAATTTTACCATTTATCCCATTCATTTTACTTTCATTATGTGGTCTATAGCCAAATTTGGCTAAATCTACTTTTGGATCATTACCTATTTGGCAACATCACAAACAAATTGAAAGTGCAAAAAAAAAGAAAAAAGAAAAAAAAAACACCCCCAAATTGTGAAGTAGTTCACATGTGATGCAGAGATTTTGCCACATAAACAAACAATTGCAAAACATCATTTGCAGATGTGGGATTGCATCATCAAAATTTCCTACCCTTCTTTAAACATTCAATTCACTTGTTTGATAATCAATTCCAATTTAAAGTCTTGTAAACGATGATCAACTGTTTGGTTTCTACATGGGGCTTGCAAATACAGTGTCCCAATTTAACATGTGATGAGTATTATTATGTTTAGTATTTTTCCAGTGTAAACATACCTTTGTAATTTCCAGACCATCATTTGAAAATTCTGCCCATCAAAAACAACAATACTCCAAATAACAAAATTGATTACTAGAGATATAATTTTTGAAATAATATTAATTATGGCATAGGGTATATATATATATATGCTAAATAAAAAATAATCTTTGTGAGCCCTACACATGAGGGACCTACTTTGGACTCATCTGTGGGTTAGTTAACTATTTTGGGTTAGGCAAAATTTTGATCTCATCTGTGACAAAACGTTAAATTTTAGGGAAAGAAATATTAAATAATATAGAGGTTCATCCATGGAAAGGATGTGTGTTTCAGAAGGCTTATATGTGGGATCCTATTATTGGTTAAAATTTAATGAATGATAATATTGATTAGATTTAAAGGAAAAGGATGGATGATTCATTTATTCCGCTCTTCATGTATTTAAAAGGTGAGAGGTGAAACTTCAAGTTTATTCTCCATTTTCATATTTTCATGTTGTTAGTCTATCATTAAGCTTTTGCAATGTGATTTTTATGTGTAATGAACCTATGATACAATGTTTATGTATTATTTTGATTGTAAAAGTGTCTTCACAAATGAAGATTTATATATGTATTTGGTGAGTGAACTCATAAAGTGAGATCTTTAGATGCATGTGATGAGCTCTCAATTGCATGTAGTTGACATAATGACCAAGATATAGGTGTGTGGATGATCCTTATCCAAAACATGTAGGTTTCACCTTTGTATTTGGTGTGTTTTGTGTGATGTGGGATTTTTGGTTCATTTAATCTACCTTTTGTAAGGAAGGACTTAGTTTTTATTAAAAAAACTCTCATTAGTCCACTAGACCCTAGGCTACAAGTCCAAAACATGATCGAAAACATGACCAGTTAAAAAGCCTTGTCAAATATTAACATTTTCTCATGAGTCTATAGTTACAAAGCAACCGCTAGTAAAATAGCTAGAGCGTAGGTGTTTTTCAGGTTGGACACCCTAGCTCCCATTTGAACTGTAAAAGTTTTTCACTTTTGTATTATTTGAAACGCGCCTGCTCACACGAAAGATTCATTTTGAAGGAGCTTTCCATTGATCACATGCAGGCCGTCCACCATTTGAATTAAAAGACCCTTCAAGCTTTACGCTAAGGGAGGCCTGCATCAACAAAAATTTCTCTATGCCAACAAGAATTTTGATTTCTGTATGCAAGTGAAGGGTATGCTTTTAAACCCTTTCAAGAATTTTGACCTCGTAATTTGACCTATCGACCTTGTGGCGAAAGCTTCAATTCCTAGAAGGGCAAATCTTTCTCCTATACTTAATCCTTAAATGTTAGGGAGGGAGAAACAATTTGGTTCAGCCCCTCTTAATACTCCTAGTTGGGAGCATTGGTTTCAAAATTTGACAGATATGGGTTGTAGTTGTAATATCATTGAATAGGGCCCACCTTTCTTATGAGAATTTCTTGTTCAAACTATCTGTTATAAGAATTTTGGTGAGTTGCCCAACATGATAAGAAGTTCAAAATAGTTCTGTGCAATATTCATGTGAAAGTTAGCAAGAAGTTTTGTTGCCAAATGTTTTCAGCATTTTGGAAACAAGAGTTGAATGAGATGATGATGTAGTGCCATTCTCAATCCTAATTCAAATTGTGCAAGATTTTTGTGAGCCCCAAAAAGAATGGATATCAATGTATTTTTTCTTCTAAACTTCTCTTGGATGACCAATTCTAATCATTCATTACTCGTTCATTTCAAGTATTTTTTAAACAATTTTTTTTTTACAGGATTCATATGCATGCTGTCTATCCACCATCAAATGTTATGGTAAAAGGAGCATAGCATTTTGGTCCAAGTCTGAAATTAAAGAGTTAAAAACTTTCAGACATGGACAATTTTCCATTTCTCATCCAAATCTTCAAATTTAAAAAAAAAAGGCACAATAACAAACCCGACCAACAAGCTCTTGCTTGGCACCCCAAGTCAAGCTGCACATCAATGGGTTTGAAACCCAAAACCTTTTGTTTGAGGTCCCAAGGTCCTCACAAGGGCTACACCATTGAGTCATCATCACCCTTTGGGTCTCTTTAGTGAAATTTTATAAAAAAAATACTACTGAAAAATTCAGCTTTAAGTTTTCTGCAATTCCTCCGAGTTGGATTTTTCTTTTTATAAATTATATATTTTGCATGACTATTTTTAAGCACGTTTGTGAAGGCCTGGTCCTAATTTTTGGGTTGAGACTGGTTTGGTGAAATGACAATGAACTTTGAACTTTTGAATGAATTTATTTATTTATTTATTTATTGAACTTAAGCACAACACAGGAAGGTAGGCAGGACAAGAGTGTTGGAACTTGGAAATTTGGAACTTGGGGTGGGTGGGTGGGTGGCTGTGACTACCTATTTTGGGAAAGGGGTCTCATTCACACTTGTTGAGTCACCAGTGGGGCTAGGCTGAGCTAGCAATCAAAACCATCTTTTGTACAGAGTACGTACCTGGTAGTTGGCATCATGTGAATTCCGGGTCCAATGATTAGATTAAAGGCTTCTAATCCTATCACCGTGCTGCTTTCTGTACTACTGGGTAGTACCTTGGGCAGTGTGTGTTTTGGGTAAGTTATTACATACACCTAGCAATTTCAGGGGGACGATTTATTTATTTATTTATTTATTAATTACTCTCCCCCCCATATACCCAATATGTCTTCTTTGAGGCTTCTTTTTCACATCCAGATCTGTGTTTTTTTTATTAAAAAAAAGTAATACAATAATATGGGGGGAGGGGGGGGAAGGGTTTCCCCCTCCCCTTTTCTTTTAATTTCTGGTTCAATAAAAAGTTAGGGAGGGAGAGTGTGGGAAGTTGGGAACCAGGGATTCTTTTCCCCCAATTAATAGAAAATTAGACTAATTTTACAGTACAAAGACATAAATTTTTAAAAAAAAATCAGTGATGGGATTGTAGCAGCAAATTGTTTTGGTTTTGTTTTGTTTTTTTTTTTTTTCTCTCCATGAATAAATCTTTTTTCAGAGAAATCTTTTTTTCTAGTGTAAATTTCAATAAAATTTTGCTATTTTTTTGGGGGGGAAAGATTTTTTCCAAATTTTCAATATCACAAAATTGAAAAATAAAAAAACCCGGGGACTGTTTGGATTACCCAATGTGCTGGTTTGGGGGTGTGAATGGTAGTGGGCGAGCAAAGTAAGTAATTATTGAGGATAGGCTAGTGCTGGTGAAAAAGGGGTTTTCTGACACGGAAAAAAGGGTATTTTCCAGACATCCGTATTGGTACCCTCACGTGTTCCCAGACTCCCTGCTACCCTGCTGCTGCTGCAGGCAGGTATCAGTCAGTTTGAAGCAGCAGAGTCAAATTTCATTCCGGGTAAAGCCGTCGGGTACGGACTCTACAGGAATAAGGGCCCGCACAAAGGGCTTTACCGGACGGAATGGGCCCCATGCTCAGCTCCTCAGCTCATGGGCGCCCCCCCCCCCCCCCCCCTCCTGAAGAACCCAAGGAGGGGGGGGTGCCACAAGCAAAAAGAGAAGACACAATTTTTTTTTAAGGGGAAAAAAAATCACTGACAATTGAGGCTAATTCTGAGTGAATTTTCTTGAACAAATTTCGCTTGGGATTGAAATTGGAAATTTTCAAAGTGCCAAATTATTTGGGCATGTTTTTTTTATAAAATAATTGTTTATTGGCACAAATTTATGAACACTTAGTGGGAGAGAGAAG